>Ga0114974_10000859_pt1 | contig 24457 bp, 19 predicted proteins | sample S_130206_EF_Meta_FD_87318 | JGI IMG/M metagenome (GOLD analysis project Ga0114974, IMG submission 87318) | Freshwater microbial communities from Lake Simoncouche, Canada to study carbon cycling - S_130206_EF_MetaG | ecosystem: Environmental > Aquatic > Freshwater > Lake | place: Lake... | reverse complement strand
TAGCTCTAAAAGCTCATTAGACCCATTTCCAAGCGTAATTTGATCTGCTTGTACCGAAAACTTTTCAGCCAGCGCCTGTTTTAAATGAAATCCACTCCCGTCGGGATAAAGTGTTAAATCTGCAATAGCCGCTTCAATTGCTGCACGCGCTTTTTGCCCCATCCCTAGCGGGTTTTCATTCGATGCAAGCTTGACAATACTGGTCAGTCCAAGCTCACGCTCTAACTCTTCAATGGGTTTGCCTGCTTTATAGGGAATCGATTTTTGAACACCTGCCACAGCGAGGTCATAAACAGTATTTATAGTCATTTTTAAACATGCCGTTGGTTGAAAGTTGCGAAAAGTTTGACACATTCTACAATAGAGTAACAATGCGCGTTAATCTTGAAATTTTTTATTCTACAAAAAGCCTCAAAAATGACAACTCTCTACTACCAAGGTCAACAAAAAGCGATTATAGAGCGCCCTTTATCCCAAATGGAAGGCGATTTTGGCGATATGCCACCCATTTTAAAACGCATTTTTCTCGCGCGTGGCGTGGTCTCGAGTACGCAACTGGATCGAAATTTAAATACACTGCCCTCGCCTTGGCTGTTTTCCAATATGGAAAAGATGGTCGCGCATTTGGTTGAGGCGCTTGAGAATCAGCAGCGGCTGTGCATCGTGGCCGATATTGATGCCGATGGCGCAACGAGCTGCGCAGTTGCTCTCAGAGGCCTGCGTCTACTAGGCGCGGCGCAGGTGGACTTTGTGGTACCTAATCGCTTTGAGCATGCTTATGGTTTAAGTGTTGATATCGTTGAGCTTGCCGCGCAAAAAAACGCACAGGTTTTAATTACCGTTGATAATGGTATTAGCAGCCATGAAGGTGTCCTTGCAGCAAAAGAGCGCGGTATGCGCGTGTTGATTACCGACCATCATCTCCCCGCCAAAACACTTCCCGATGCAGATGCCATTGTGAACCCGAATTTAGTGGGCGATGAATTTCCCTGCAAATCCATTGCAGGCGTTGGCGTAATATTTTACGTCTTACTGGCTTTGCGCAGTCGCTTGCGTGAGCGTGATTGGTTCACCACGCAGCAGATTCCTGAACCCAATTTAGCACAACTTCTCGACTATGTTGCCCTTGGCACGGTAGCGGATGTGGTATCACTTGACTCCGTGAATCGAACGCTCGTGCATCAAGGCTTACTTCGTATTCGGAGCGGAAACGTTCACGCAGGCATTTTAGCGCTCATTGAAATCGCTGGTAAAAATGCCGCTACACTGCAAGCCAGTGATTTTGGGTTTGGCGTTGCCCCGCGTTTAAATGCAGCAGGACGCATTCAAGATATGTCGCTTGGCATTTTATGTTTACTTGAAGATGAACCCGCTGCCGCGCAGCAAATGGCGGCGCATTTAGATCTGCTCAATTCCGAGCGACGTGAAATTGAGCGTGAAATGAAGCAAGAAGCCATGAATCTGCTCAATGACACTTATGCGTTTGATAAAAAACATGCCGAATCGGGCGTGTGTCTTTATGATGAAAACTGGCATCAAGGTGTGATTGGTATTTTAGCGGCAAGAATTAAAGACCGTCTTCACCGCCCTGTCATTGCGTTTGCCAATGCGGGGGCTGATTTAGTAAAAGGATCTGGGCGCTCAATTGAAGGTGTACATTTACGTGACGTACTGAGTGATATCGCTACAGAGCATCCACATTTAATTCAGCAATTTGGTGGTCATGCAATGGCGGCGGGACTCAGTATGCACACGCACCATCTTCCGTCATTTACCATTGCATTTGATGAGGTCGTTAGTCGTCGCTTAGCGCAATTAGATTTGCAGCAGAAAATCCTTTCCGATGGCGAATTATCCGATGCGGAATTAAACCTAGATTTTGCAGATTTATTGCATAATGTCGCCACATGGGGACAGCATTTCCCAGAGCCGATTTTTCATGGTGTGTTTGAAGTGGTGCAAGTGCGTATCTTAAAAGATCAGCATTTAAAATTACTCGTGCGAATCAATTCGGCCAGTAAAGAATTAGAAGCGATTGTGTTTAATGTAGATAGACCCGAAATGTGGCAAGGCATGCGGCGTGTACTTTTAGCCTATCGCCTTGATGTTAATCAATTTCGAGGAAATCGCTCACTGCAACTCGTGGTGCAGTATTTAGAAAAACAGCTGTGATTATTTTGATACGTTTTTGTGACGGTTAGACTAAACGAGAAAAACCGTCACAAAATAGTGTTTTTTTGAACGTTAGCCAACCAATTGCGAATTAAATAATTCGACTAATTCTTCTTGTGAAATCGCTTTTTTACTCGCTACAGCCCATAAATCAAAATGTTCAGGGCGATCCATCACACCAACCATTGCAAAGCCTGCATCTTGTAAATCTTTTGAGAGTGTTTTTTTCGTAAAGCCACAACGATGCGCCATATATAAATTACCACGCGCCATCGGTGGGCGATGTCCATATAAAATATCAAGCGGTGTAATCGGACCTGCTGGCGACACATACGCGGCATCGGTTAATTTATCTTCAGCAACTAACTTGCACACTGACTGTAAATCGGGGCATGTAATCACCACAAAACCATCTGATTTAAGCACACGTGAAAATTCTTTTAGTGCAACGGGTACTTCATGCGGATATAAATGCTCAATATTGTGACTTGAAAAAAGTGCATCAACCGATTCACTTTCAACAGAACTCATATCCGTCATGGTTCCAACTAAATCGGGCTGAACTGATTCATCAATATCAAAACGAATTTCTTGCCATTCATCTGTATTAAAGCCAATGGTGGTTTGATCTTTGTGCTTGGGTCCGCAGCCAACATGTAAAAATGATTTCACGCTTTATCTCCTAAAATTTAAAAAAATTATTTCAATCCATCAATAACTACAGGTGCTTGACCTGCGTTGACCAATGCCCAATTCGCCAGCAAATCTTCGCGGTGAATTTCAACCCATGCAATCGCCAGTCTTTCTTGTTTGGTTGGCAGACTGCTTTGCGTCATTTCGCACGAGTCCAGCGTAATAAGTGCTGAATGCCCTTGAAAATCAGCATGAATGTGTGGCGGACTGGTCGCTTCTGGCGCATATTTCATTCGAATCACAATGCCGTGAAACAAACTCAATATCGCATAATCTGACGATTTAACCGGTAAACTTGACGTCATATTTTTACTTGGAATACCTTGTGTAATGGCTTTTTCAAGTAAATTTTCAATGTCGCGCACTTGCTTTGGCATGTCAAATAAATGACAAGTCGAATGACGTGCTTCAATGCTTAAACGTAAATTCGCAACGTGCGCTCTATTGCCTGCTAACTCAACCGCTTTTTCTTCGTAATCTTCGAATGTATAGGTAATTAATTCGTTAAGTCCAAGCGAATGAAGCAAACTGCCCGCCATGCGCGATGCAAAGGTTTTTCCTGATAGCGTTAAGATGGGCAATCCCATAAATAATGCATCATTAGCTGTCGTACCCCCATTAAATGGCGTGCAATCTAAAAAGACGTCAGCCACTCGGTAACGTGCCAAATAATCCGCTGGCGTCACACGCGATGCAAAAATTAAACGCTCTTTCTCAATACCATGTGAAAGCGCTGATTTCACCATATTGTCATGCGCCCATTCGTTATCCGCAAGCAACCATAGAACACTCTCAGGGACACGTTTTAAAATGCGCATCCAGCAAGCAAACATGTCTTCGGTAATTTTGTAATTGTTATTAAATGAACAAAATACAAACGCATCATCGGGCAAGTTACAACTTTCACGCGTCGGCTTAACGCCAACAGGACGCTGTCTATCCGATACTTGAAACACATGCGGCATATAAAGCGGTGTTTCACTAAAATAAGGCACTAATTCGGGTGGAATTAAAAATTCATCACCAATCACATAATCGATATTTGGCAGCGCTGTCGTACCGGGAAAACCAAGATACGTCACCTGAACAGGCGCGGGGCGATAAGCCAAAATATTCGGGCGAACACCTGACGTTAAGCCTTGCAAATCCACAAGCAAATCAATTTCATTTGCATGAATACATTTTGCAGCCTCTTCGTCACTCATGTCGTAAACAGAAATAAAGTGATCCATCGCATTAACGACGCGCTCACGCAACGCTGAATCGTCGGGCGGTGTAAAACAAAAGCCGTAGATTTCAAATTTGTCGCGGTTATGCAGTTCAAATAATTCCACCGTCAACAGCGACACTGCATGCGTGCGAAAATCAGACGACAAATAACCGATACGCAATTTTTTATGCTCATAAGGCGCTTGATTTTCAACAAAATTGGGTAAATTCATATCCACTTTTTCGTTGACAAAGCTTTGTGAATTTTCCAATTGTTCTTGAGGATTATTGGATGCACTTAACATGGCGAGCGCTGAGGTTCCAGCAATCATCGCTGCTTTTGAGACACCAATGATTGGCTCGTAAACGGGCCATTCACATTGTTTTTGACGCAAATGCACCCAATGTGAAATCACTTTGGGCTGATCTGGACTGAGCAATAAGCTTTGTTTGAGTATTTGCTCGGATTCTTTGAATTGACGCTCCGTTTCAAGCACGCGACCTAAACTGTTTAGCGCTAAAATATAAATCTTTTTATCTTCATCAGAAATCGCCGTATATTCATAATTAGCAATAATACTGCGCCATTGATTCAGCGCGTCTTCAATGCGACTTTGACGCTCAAACAACGCCCCTAAATTGAATTGACCTTGCAAAAAATCGGGATGAACCGCGATAGAGTCACGGTAGGCCTGCTCTGCTTTTTCATGTAATTTTTGCTGATCTAGCACGACCGCCAAATTAAAATAAGCCGCATAGTTGATTGGCGTATCATTATGCGCAAGCCATACTTCATATAAGTCAATTTGCTCTGCCGGTGTCAATGACTCACCCGTTGAAAGCAATGCCATAATATCCATTTCTTGATTTCTAGCTTGTTTCAAAAACGTGTCAAAATTTGATTTACTCATGAACTATCTCTATTAAAAAATACGATTCAAAATGTCTGTAAAATGAAAAATGCGCTAAACAAAGCGCAAATATTATGAAATTCATAGCAATTAACGTGCCGTCGTTATAGTTTTCGCAATCGAGCGTAATAAAAACCATCACAATTCTGTGTGCCAGTTAAAATTTGCCAGCCATGTTTGGCGGGATTGTCATCTAGATAAAATGGAATTTCTTTTGCGTCCGCGTTTTCACTTAAAAAACGGGCGATTTGATGTTCATTTTCTGCTTTTAAAATAGAACACGTGGCATAAACGAGTAATCCACCCTTCTCAAGCATTGTCCAAGCGGCGTTTAAAATCGCATACTGTAAATCCGGCAATGCAGATAAATCCGTTTCACGGCGCAAGAGTTTAATATCAGGGTGACGTCGAATCACGCCTATAGCCGAGCAAGGCGCATCGACTAGAATACGATCAAATAAAACGCCATCCCACCATATTTTAGGCTCTGTCGCATCACCCACAATAAGCGTTGCCGATAAGTTCAACCGCGCTAAATTCGTTTCGACACGTTGCATTCGCAGTGCATCAATATCCACAGCCACGCACTGCACATCGGGTTGAGATTCTAAAATGTGCGCTGTTTTACCAGCAGGCGCGGCACATAAATCAAGGACGCGATGTCCTGCTTCAATTGAAAGCAGACCAGCAGCAAATTGCGCCGCCGTATCTTGCACAGAAACCGCCCCTTGTGCGAAGTGTGGCAACGCCCCCACACCAATGGGTTTGAGTAAATGAATAGCGCAAGGATGTGCCTCAACGGCTTGCGCCTCAATATCTAAAGCGGCTAATTGCGCCAAATAATCCTCGCGCGTGTTTTTCAAGTTATTCACCCGCAACATCATGGGCGGTGCTTCATTATTCGCGTGAAAAATCTGCGCCGCAACGTCTTGCCCCCAATCAGCTTCAATTCGAGAAATTAACCATTTTGGATGGCTATGCAGCGCAACAAAATTATCGTTAATACTGAGTTCAATCGCGTCTTTTTCGCGCAAATAACGGCGCAAAATCGCATTAATTAAAGATTTTGCCCATGATTTCTTCTGCGTGGCAAACACGGTTTCAGACACCGCAGCGTGTTCTTTGACCCGCATAAAAGCCAGTTGATATAAACCCACCAACGCGAGGGCATAAATTTCACTGTCTTTCATAGGCTTATCGAGCAACTGTATCAACATAAATTGCAAACGATGATAGTAACGACAAACGCCAAAACAGACGGCTTGCACAAAGGCTTTATCTTGCGGATTTTCAACACTAGCAAGTGTGTGTTCAAGCGCAGTGGTAAGGGATTGCCCGTTTTCTAAAACGCGCACAAGGGTTCGAGCGGCAACGAGTCGAGTATTTATTTTCATTAGGGTTACAAATAAAGGGGGGTGCAAGTTTACTTTGCGAAAAATAGAGATTGATTATAATTGAACGCCCTAATCAATGCGCTAAGTAGACATCAAATACAATTTACAGCACCAATCCATTTACCTCATGCGCGGCAAGAAAGGCACTCGCACTCATACGCTTACCATTAGGCAGTTGCAATTCATGAATACGCACAAAACCTTGCCCCGTCGCCACATCAAAGGTTTTATGGGTAGCACAAACTTGCCCTGTTTGAAGCGTATGCGTTTCGTTTAGCACTTCCGCTTGCCAAATTTTCATCGGATTACCATTGTAGAGCGTATGCGCCACCGGCCACGGATTGAGGCCATGAATTTTGCGTACAAGAACATCCGCTGTTTGCGTCCAATCTAGTCGCGATTCTTCTTTTGTTAACTTTTGCGCATAAATCACCCCATTTTCATCTTGCGGCTCGATTGTCAATGTCCCGTTTTCAATTTGAGGGAGCACTTTTTCAAGACCCTCTGCACTCAACACAGAAAGAACATCATGCACATCCGCTGAGGTGTCGGTGGATTTAATCGTATAAACCTCTTTATGGAGCATATCGCCCGCATCGAGTTTTTTCACCATCTGCATTATGGTCACCCCTGTTTGCGCATCACCTTCAATAATTGCGCGTTGAATAGGGGCGGCGCCGCGCCAACGAGGCAAAAGGGAGCCGTGCCCATTGATACACCCTAAACGCGGCGCATCAAGCACAGATTGCGGCAAAATCATGCCATAAGCCACAACAATCATTAAATCAGCATTAAACGCCTGCAAAACATGAAGATCCTCTTCATTTTTTAGGCTCAATGGCTGAAAAACAGGAATATTATGCGCAAGCGCTAACGTTTTGACAGGACTAAATTGCAATTGTTGCCCGCGTCCTGCTGGGCGATCGGGTTGCGTGTAAACCGCGCAAACATCATGATTCAAATCAATTAAACGCTGCAAACTAGGCACAGCAAATTGCGGTGTACCCGCAAAAACAATTCTCATTTATTTCCCTTCCAATCGATGTATTTTTTCCAATTTCGCTTTGATACGTTGACGCTTGAGCGCAGAAAGGTGATCAATAAATAATTTACCGTCTAAATGATCCATTTCGTGCTGAATACAGGTCGCCAGTAAATCATGCGCTTGCATTTCAAATTCGATGCCCTCACGATTGAGTGCTTTAACCGTAATTTGCCCTGGGCGCGTCACCTTCTCATAAAAATTCGGCACCGATAGACAGCCTTCTTTGTATTCAAACTCGCCTTCTTGAGTGAGAATTTCAGGATTGATAAAACACAGCGGATCGTTTTTATCTTCACTAGTATCCATCACCAAAATTTGCAAATGCGCATCCACTTGCGTGGCAGCAAGGCCAATGCCTCCAGCGTCATACATGGTTTCAAACATATCGTCTATTAACTTACTGATTGTGTTATCCACGTTTTTTACCGGCAGGGCTTTTTTTCGCAACCGCTCATCCGGAAATTCGAGAATAGTTAGAATACTCAATGAACTCTCCACTATAATAATTAGAAATGATTAAATAAATTTAATTCTATCTGAATTCAGCACAACTTTGAAATTAGCCGTATGAAAAACTTTTTTTCACATTCACTCTATTGCTTAAAACACCCATGCAACTAAACAGCCAAGATGCCGACATTAAATATTGGCTTGGACTACTTCGCGTTGAAGGAATTGGCTGTAAAACGTTTCTCTCGTTAATTGAAGAGCACACGCCAGAAGACATTTTTAGCGCAAGTGAATCGACGTTACAGGCTTGGGGGGTTAAAAAAGCGTTAATTGAGCGTATCATCTCGTTTAATTGGCAAACGGTGGATTATGATTTGCAATGGCTCGCCCATGAAAATAATGAGGTACTCAAAATCACGCATCCGCTTTATCCAGAAGCGCTCAAAGAGATTTATGATCCACCGCCTCTCTTATTTATTCGGGGCAATCCCAAGTTACTCGCTTATCCTCAAATTGCTGTCGTAGGCAGTCGAAATCCCTCTGCGCTTGGCAATAAAGCCGCGTTTGATTTTGCCTTTGAATTAAGTAAATTTGGCTTTGTGATTACCAGTGGACTTGCGCTGGGTATTGATTCGACAGGGCATCAAGGGGCACTGAGTGCGGGTGGCTATACCATAGCGGTTGTAGGCACGGGGCTTGATCGTGTCTATCCCGCAAGCAACAAAGACTTAGCGCTTGAAATTGTCAATAACGGGGCCATGGTTTCCGAATTTCCACCGGGGACAACAGCGCAAGCGAATAACTTCCCCCGGCGCAACCGAATTATTAGCGGTTTATGCCAAGGTTTGCTACTCGTTGAAGCCGCGCAAAAGAGTGGCTCACTTATCACCGCGCGCCTTGCCATTGAGCAAAACCGCGACGTTTTTGCCATACCGGGATCTATTTACAGTCCCCTTTCTCGTGGCTGTAATGCCATGATAAAAGAAGGCGCAAAACTTGTCGAATCCCCACAAGATATTATTGATGAATTAAGTCAATATAAACAACGAATTAGCTTTTTACGCTCCGAGCCAGAACAATCATTACTTGACCTCGAGCAACAAACATTATTGAATCTAGTCATGTTTGGCCCAACGTCTATTGACGATTTAGTCGAAAGTTCAGGGCAATCAGTGGAAAGTATTGCCGTACAACTTCTCATGCTTGAGCTACAGGGGCATATCGAGGCGACCACTGGTGGTTGCTATATCCGCGTAAAATAATTAACTAGGATTTATGAAAGAAAATATTTTTGATGTGCTGATGTATCTTTTTGAAAATTATATGGACGATGACAATGAAATGCTTCCTGATAGTGATATCGTGAAAACGGAATTGCTTCAAGCGGGTTTTGAGCATAAAGAAGTGAATCGTGCTTTCTCATGGCTTGAATCATTAAGCATTGAGCCTAATGATATTCAACCTATGACAGCGGCATCATTTCGCATTTTTAGTGCGCAAGAAAAAGAGTGTCTTGATGTCGAATGCCAAAATTTATTGATGCATTTAGAGCGCACAGGTATTCTCAATTCAGTCAATCGTGAATTAGTGTTAGACCGCGCTATTGCCCTCGAAGAGAGCTTGACGCTTGATAAGTTAAAATGGATTGTTCTCATTGTGCTGCTCAATCAACCTGATGAAGAGCTGGCATTAGCGCGAATGGAAGACATGATTTACGATCTACTGCCAACGTATGTGCATTAAAACACCTTTTAAAAGCCCGTCTTTTGTATCAAATGGAATGGATAAATGAGCAAAAATCTCGTTATTGTTGAATCGCCAGCCAAAGCAAAAACCATCGAAAAGTATTTAGGCAAAGATTTTCATGTCCTTGCCTCTTATGGCCATGTACGGGACTTAATCCCCAAAGAAGGTGCTGTCGATCCGCAACACGATTTTGCGATGAAATATGAAATCATAGAACGCAATCAACGCCATCTACTTGCCATCACCAAAGCATTGAAATCAGCCGACACCCTCTATCTCGCAACCGATCCAGATCGCGAAGGCGAAGCCATTTCATGGCATTTACTTGAATATCTCAATGAAAAGAATTTGGTGGGTAAAAGAGAAGTGCATCGCGTTGCGTTTCATGAAATCACCAAAAAATCTGTCACGCAAGCCATTGCTGAGCCGGCTAAACTTAATTTCAATTTAGTCTACGCACAGCAAGCCCGTCGCGCGTTAGATTATTTAGTAGGATTTAATCTCTCCCCCCTACTTTGGAAAAAAATTCGTCGTGGTTTATCTGCTGGGCGCGTTCAAAGTCCCGCTCTACGCTTAATTGTTGAGCGTGAACTTGAAATCGAAGCATTTAAAAGCCGCGAATACTGGTCTGTTGACGCTGCAACTTTCGCGCATGATCAAGCCTTTAAAGCCAAATTAACCTACCTTGATGGCAATAAAGTCAGCCAATTCACCATCGACAACGAGCAAACCGCGCAGGAAACTAAAAAAATATTACTTGATGCGGCGCAAGGCAAATTAATTGTCAGCAAACTCGAAAAAAAGCAACGCAAAAGCCATCCCGCCCCCCCCTTTATTACCTCAACACTTCAACAAGAAGCCGCCAGAAAATTAGGGTTTACAACTAAAAGAACGATGGCGGTAGCGCAGCAATTGTACGAAGGGATTGATATTGGTGGAGAAACGGCGGGGTTGATTAGCTATATGCGTACGGATTCGGTGAATTTATCAGCTGAAGCCATAGCGGATATTCGTGCGTTAATTGGCGAAATCTACGGCGAATCAAATATTCCCAAAACGCCACCCGAATACAAAACAAAATCAAAAAATGCCCAAGAAGCCCATGAGGCAATTCGTCCAACGTCTGCGCGTTATATTCCTGCGCAAATTCAGTCCTACCTCAGTGCTGAGCAGTTTAAACTCTATGAATTAATCTGGAAACGAACGATTGCATGTCAGATGATTCACGCGACGCTTAATAATGTCGCCATTGATATGAGCTGTAATGAGGGCAAACATGTTTTTCGCGCCACGGGCTCATCCGTTGCCACACCCGGATTTATGGCGGTGTATTTAGAAGGCAAAGATGACTCAAAAGAAGGCGATGACAAAGAGAGCTTCCTGCCGCCTCTCAAAGAAGGCGACAGCGTTATTTTAAACGATGTGATTATTGCTCAACATTTTACCGAGCCACCACCACGCTATGGTGAAGCAAGTCTTGTTAAATCGCTTGAAGAACACGGTATTGGACGCCCTTCAACGTATGCATCCATTATTTCAACGCTGCAAAATCGTGAATATGTCACACTTGAAACCAAGCGTTTTTATCCTACGGATGTCGGTCGAATAGTGAATAAATTTTTAACTGACCATTTCACTAAATATGTCGACTACAGTTTTACGGCGAATTTAGAAGATGATCTGGACGCTGTTGCACGTGGAGAAAAAGAGTGGATTCCACTCATGCGCAGTTTCTGGGAACCGTTTGGTGAATTGGTACACGAGAAAGAAAGTTCCGTTCAGCGCAAAGATGTCACGCAAGAAGCCATTGATGAAGCTTGCCCTTTATGTAGCAAAGGACTTTCCATTCGTCTTGGGCGTAATGGCCGCTTTATTGGTTGCACCGATTACCCAACGTGCACTTATACACGCAATTTATCCGATTCCGCGCAAGCAGAGCCAGAAACCGTTGAAGATCGCGCGTGCCCTGAATGCCAGTCAAAACTGGTTTACAAAAATAGCCGTTATGGTAAATTCATTGGATGTAGCGCCTATCCAACCTGCCGCTACATTGAGCCACTTGAAAAACCTCAAGACACTGGTGTCTCTTGTCCAAAATGCCAAAAGGGACAGATTTTTAAACGTAAATCACGTAATGGAAAATTGTTTTATTCGTGTGAAAATTATCCAAGTTGTGACTATGCACTATGGAATGCACCGCTAAATGAACCTTGCCCATCTTGCCATTGGCCAGTACTCACACAAAAAGAAAGTAAACGTCGTGGTGTTGAGAAAGTCTGTCCACAAAAAGACTGCAACTACGCTGTTGCCGTGGAAGTTGATGAAGCGGAGTAATTAGACTAAACATCATCACAGCAGATAAACTGCTGTGATTTGTTTGACTTGACTTAGTATGTTTTTTTGATTAATGAGCTGCTTTGAGCTTATTGATAATTTGCGCAACTAAATTATCTGGTTTAAATGGTTTAACGATATAGGAGGTAATGCCCACTGAAATGGCTTCTTTTACTTTTTCGCCTTCAGAAGATGATGTCAACATAATCCAAGGAGGCAGAGCCAATTTTCGGTCATTCTTAACCGCTTGGAATAACTCAATGCCGCTCATGCCAGGCATATTCCAATCACAAATAACAATATTAACTTTGATTTGTGCCATTTTAGTCAATGCTTCACGACCTCCGGGTACGTCAAACACATTGGTAAAACCGGCTTCACGCAAAATTGCCTTTGTTAATGTTCGCATTGAAGCGGCATCATCAACAATAAGAATCTTTTTTTGCAATAGTTCTGGTGATATATCCATTTTATTTTTCCTAAGACTTACTTTTAATTCAATTAAATTCATTAGCGGCGTGCTCTTGCTTTGATAACTATTTTACAATATCGAAAACAAACCGACAAACGTATTATAAAAATAACGAAAAAAAGCGATTTTTTGCGCATCAATCCCTATTTCACTTGCCACATCAACTTACTAAACATTCATGCTACGAGTTACTGAAATTAAGCTTCCACTTAACCACACAGCATCCGATTTAGAGTCAACGATTCTTTATCGGCTAAACATCACTTTAGATAAATTTATTCGCTTCCAAGTTTTTCGTCAAGGGCACGACGCACGTAAGCGCGATACGATTTTCATGGTCTACACCGTTGATGTTGACGTTAAAAATGAAGCTGACATTCTTGCAAGTCTTGTCGATGATCCGCGTATTAGCGTAACGCCTAATACGCAATATCAATTAGTGACCCATTCAAAAGGGATAGAAAAAACACGTCCTATCGTCATTGGTGCTGGGCCTTGTGGCTTACTTGCTACGCTCATTCTCGCTCAAATGGGGTTTAACCCCATTATGCTTGAGCGCGGCAAATCCGTTCGTGAACGCACAAAAGACACGTTTGCACTCTGGCGAAAACGTGTTTTTAATGCCGAATCTAATGTTCAATTTGGCGAAGGTGGCGCGGGGACGTTCTCTGATGGCAAGCTCTACACACAAATCAAAGACCCCAATCATTACGGGCGTAAAGTGCTTGAAGAATTCGTCAAAGCCGGTGCCCCACCTGAAATTCTGCATTTAAGCAAACCACATATCGGAACATTTCGCTTAGTTTCCATGGTTGAGGCTATGCGCGCGACGATTGAATCGTTAGGCGGTGAAATCCGTTTTGAGCAGCGCGTTGAAGACATCTTAATTGAAAACGGTCAAGTGCAAGGCGTAAGACTCACCAGCGGTGAAATTATAGACAGTTCGCACGTTGTACTCGCCATTGGGCATAGCGCCCGCGATACCTTTTCAATGCTGCAAAAAAATGGCGTCTACATGGAGGCAAAGCCATTTTCGATGGGGTTTCGTATCGAACATCCACAATCGATGATCGATCAATGTCGTTTTGGTCAAAGTGCGGGGCATAAATTACTAGGTGCAGCAGATTATAAACTAGTACATCATTGCAAAAATGGTCGGTCGGTTTACAGTTTTTGTATGTGTCCGGGTGGGACGGTGGTTGCGGCAACGTCTGAAGAAGGTCACATTGTCACCAACGGCATGAGCCAATATTCACGCAATGAACGTAACGCAAACAGTGCTATTGTTGTCGGTATTTCACCCGAAGTAGATTATCCGCAGCACGTGTTAGCCGGTGTCGATTTACAGCGTCATTGGGAGCGTCAAGCTTTTTTACTCGGTGGTGAAGATTACGCAGCGCCTGCGCAACTCGTAGGTGATTTTCTCGCCGATCGCCCATCGACCACTTTTGGTATTGTTCAGCCGTCTTATACACCGTCTGTGAAACTCGGTAGTTTACGCAGCGCCCTACCCGATTACGCCATTGATGCGATTACTGAAGCTTTACCCGCCTTTGATAAAAAAATTAGAGGATTTTCGATGCACGATGCCCTGTTAACCGGCGTTGAAACACGCACATCCTCGCCTATTCGCATCAAGCGCAATGAAAAGTTCCAAAGCTTAAACACAGTGGGACTTTATCCTGCTGGTGAAGGGGCGGGATATGCGGGCGGCATTTTATCTGCCGCTATTGACGGCATTAAAGTCGCAGAAGCCGTGGCGCGAGCCATGCAAGCATAAAGCAGGAGAAACGCAAATGTCAGCAGCATGGGCAGGTGGCACGGACGCCATTATTGAGCGTATGGATAAAATGACTGAATTATTCATTCAAGAAGCGCGAAAATCAGTTTATACCGGTGAATCCTCGCTCGAATGTGAGGAATGTGGCGAACCCATCCCCGAAAGCCGCCGTAAGGCAATTGCGTGTAGATTTTGCTTAGCTTGCCAGAGTGCAATGGAAAAGAAGGGGTAAAACCTCACCGATGCACCAAAAACACACGATTACTAAAAAATTTACCGTAATCATCCACATAGCCCTCACTAAAATGAACTATTAACGCATAAGAATTACTTTTTGTATCTTGCGTGGAAGTCCAAACCAAATAATCTTTTGGTATATTTGGAAAATAAGAGGCGTTTATTGTAGGGGCGTCTACTGAGTCAAAATTAGTGCAAATATGCCCCGTCAATTTATCACCTAGTACGGTATATTTGTTGTCCGAACAATAAACCAAACTCATCAATTCATTGCGTGTGGGCAGACGCCAGTTTTCCGCGCCACATAATTTCTTGGCGTTAACGGCATTTTTATACGCATACGTATCGCAACGACTTTCACGACAATAACCGCCATTTTGTTTACCTGCGTTGCCACTATTTTGCGCCGCATTGGGTTCATACCATGAATAAATGTAACTAGCGTCATGCAATCCGCTATCCTTGGTTTTCACTTCCCATATTAAGCCGGTTTTATTATCTTTTGTGCACGCCCAATCTTTGTCACCCGTGCCTTGCGTAGCGGTATCCTCTAATGCAGTACCCGAATTTGATATTTTAGTATACGTGGCTTGGGTGATTGGCGGTGGTGATGAGGCGAGCGAATAAGAGCCATTTATTGTTTCGTTTTGCAGCACACTGCCCTTATACATACCGATTTTATAAGTCGCAGACACGCCATCAGGCAACGTATTAGATGACAGAACACAAGCTTTACCCGAACATGTCATCGCCTTCAAGCCTTTGCCGTAATCCACTTTTACACTGTAATTTTTGATGAGTGGCGCACTTAAATTAGCGATAAATTTAACCATCGTGCTTGCAATACCAACATCAGAAACGGGCGTATTCTCGACGGTATCATAAGTAGTGGTCATACCTGAAACACTATATTTCCCCGTTTGCACGCCACCTTGCAATGCCTTTTTTGAATTATAAATGCCAATCTTATAATCAACAGATTCGCCTAAAGGCACTATATTTGAAGAGAGCGTGCAATTGAGCTCAACACACGCCATGGCTTTAAGTCCTTTACCATAATCTAATTTGACGCTATTCCCTTTCACTAAAGGTGCAATGAGGGTGGTTGATAATTTGAATGTGGTTGTCGCTACGCTACTTGTTTTCAATGTTGGAATAATCACTACTGATGCATGGGCACTCACACTAAGAGAAATCAGCATCCCAAAAAGCAAACGTGTATTTTTCATGACCTTTATTTCAGAGAATTTTTACTATTGCGAAACACTAACGGCTTTTCATTTCCCGATAAAGCAGACACTCGCGCGGCTTCAATCAATTCATCAATCACGCCATGCTTGGGTGATTTACTGCAGACGGGATCGGTTGCGCCTGCGTCCCCCGTCAATAAATACGCCTGACAGCGACATCCACCAAAATCTTTTTCTTTTTCATCACAACTGCGACAAGGCTCTTGCATCCAGTCAAAACCACGGAAGAAATTAAAGGCTTTTGATTCGTGCCAAATTTCTGAAACGCTAAACTCATTCACATTCGGACAATCGAAATTTGGCAAATCCCGTGCTGAGTGACACGGCAACGCAGCGCCATCAGGTGCAATCGTTAAAAACGTTGTCGCCCAACCATTCATACACGCTTTTGGGCGATCTTCATAAAAATCGGGGACAACGTAATAAATTTTCATTTTACCTGCGACTTCTTCTTTGAAGGCTTGGGCAATCGCTTCTGCTTTTTCGAATTGCTCTTTTGTGGGCAACAATAAATCTCGATTTCTATGCGCCCAGCCATAATATTGTGTATTCGCAAGCTCTAAATAATCTGCCCCTAGCGTTTGCGCCATCGCCAAAATTTCAGGCATTTGATGAATATTTTCTCTGTGTATCACCACGCAGAGCACCATGGGATAACCGTGTTTTTTCACCAATTGCGCGACTTTTTGTTTATGTTCAAACGAGGCGGTACCGGCAATATGATCATTTAATTCTTGTGAGCTGGCTTGAATACTGACTTGAATGTGATCGAGTCCAGCGGTTTTAAGCTCAATAATTTTTTCTTCAGATAAACCATAACCTGAAGTAATCAAATTTGTGTAATAACCCAGTTCACGCGCGTGTGCAACCAGCTCCACTAAATCTGGCCGCGTGAGTGGCTCACCACCTGAAAAACCCAGTTGCACGGCGCCCATTTTTCGCGCTTGCGTGAGCACACGTTTCCAATCATCAGTACTTAATTCGCTTTTATATTTCGTGTAATCAAGCGGATTTGAACAATAAGGGCATTGCAGTGGGCAGGCATAGGTTAATTCTGCAAGTAACCAGCGTGGTGGCGTATTTTTTTGAGGCAGCGTTGTCATAGTTGAATACGGTTTTTTATGAAAATAATATAAAGAAAAATTACTGCTGATTTTAACTCAGAAAGCCCAGACTAAACGAATTTGCTTAAAATTCAATCTCATTTGAAGTAATTTTACGATTTGAGGGCGTTTTTGTTGTATTGTGACTGCAATAATCGTCGAATTCTGCGATAATAGCATCATATATGTCGATAACTTATTCTTTTATCTTCACAAATATCATCACAAATCAAAACGGAGTTAACTTAATGTATAAAGCACAGTGGAAAATTCAGCCTAAAATTGTACTCAATGCAAGTCCTGTCATGCCAGTGATGGTTATTGATGATGTGGAAAATGCGGTTCCTTTAGCAAAAGCGTTAGTAGCTGGTGGTATCCGTGTTCTTGAAATCACTTTACGTACTGAAGCCGCTCTTGAATCGATTCGCCGAATCACTAATGAAGTGAGCGGTGCCATCGTCGGCGCAGGCACCATTTTAACCCCACAGCAATTAGACGCCGCAGAAGAAGCTGGCGCGGTATTTGCCATCAGTCCAGGGTTAACGCCACGATTATTATCCGCAGCACAGCACAGCACAATCGCCCTTATTCCCGGCATTTCAAGTTTATCTGAGCTCATGCTTGGCATGGAATACGGCCTTGATCATTTCAAATTCTTCCCCGCTGAAAATGCAGGCGGCATTCCGATGTTAAAAGCTATTGCCGGTCCTATTCCTCAAGTGACATTCTGTCCAACAGGCGGCATTTCACTCGCCAACTATAATGATTATCTAAAACTTAGCAACGTGGCTTGCGTAGGTGGTTCTTGGCTTGCACCTGCTGATGTTGTCAAAAATAAACAATGGGATAAAGTCACGCAACTCGCTCAAGAAGCTGTTGCAGGTGCAAACCGCTAAACTTTATTTGGCATTCCTTATCGAGCGTATTGACACTAAATCGAGAAAAAATCATGACCGAAAATCGCACACTTACTTTAACAAATGAGAATTCACAAGCCATTTGTGAATTACCTGTTTTGCAAGGAACTATCGGGCCGGATGTTATCGATGTTCAAGCCTTGTATAAACAAACAGGTTTATTTACTTACGACCCTGGATTTACGTCAACAGCTAGTTGCACATCTACAATTACCTACATCGACGGTGAAGAAGGCATACTCCTTTATCGCGGCTATTTAATTGAAGAACTTGCGGAGCGTTGTACATTCTTAGAAGTTTGCCATTTACTTTTACATGGTGAGTTGCCCACTCCCGAAAGCCTTAAAGATTTTGAAAATAACATTACCATGCACACCATGGTACATGATCAGTTGACAAATTTTTTCAAAGGGTTTCGCCGTGATGCACATCCTATGGCGATTATGGTCGGGGTTGTAGGTGCATTATCTGCGTTTTACCATGACGCGCTCGATATTAAATCGAAAAAAGATCGCGATTTAAGTGCGATTCGACTCATTGCGAAAGTCCCCACGATTGTGGCTATGTGTTACAAATATAGCATCGGATTGCCGTTTATGTACCCAAACAACAAATTGAGCTACGTTGAAAATTTCATGCGCATGATGTTTGCAACGCCCTGCGATGATTATGTGCAAAACCCGGTTTTAGTGAATGCACTGGAGCGTATTTTAATTCTCCATGCAGATCATGAACAAAACGCGTCAACATCAACTGTGCGTCTTGCAGGCTCAAGTGGCGCAAATCCTTACGCGTGTATTACGGCGGGGATTGCTTGTCTTTGGGGCGCAGCGCATGGCGGTGCGAACGAAGCGGTTCTCAATATGCTTAAAGAAATTGGTGATGTGTCAAACATTCCCAAATTCATTGAACGTGCAAAAGATAAAAACGATCCATTCCGTTTAATGGGTTTTGGTCATCGTGTGTATAAAAATTATGATCCTCGTGCAAAACTTATGCGAGCAACCTGTTATGACGTTTTAGCAGAATTGAAATTAGAAGATGATCCGATGTTCAAATTAGCACTTGAACTCGAACGCTTTGCACTCGAAGACCCTTATTTTATCGCCAAAAAATTATATCCAAACGTTGATTTTTATTCAGGCATCGTACTTCACGCCTTAGGTATTCCTACCAATATGTTCACCGCTATTTTTGCAATGGGTCGCACTATTGGCTGGATTGCGCATTGGGATGAAATGATTGCCGATCCCGAGCAACGCATTGGTCGTCCACGTCAGCTTTATCGTGGTTCTGCGCAACGTGATATACCTTCTCAACATCGTTAATTTATTTTTTTAAAATGACTATACAACATAAATCGGCTCATCAAATTGCCAGTGTACTAACCGAAGCGCTGCCTTATATTCGGCGGTTCAAAAATAAAATCATCGTCGTCAAATTTGGCGGTAATGCGATGATTGATGACGATTTAAAACACAGTTTTGCCCGCGATATTGTCCTAATGAAGTTAGTGGGTTTAAATCCTATTGTGGTTCACGGTGGTGGGCCACAAATTGGCAATTTACTCAAAAAAATTGGCAAAGAAACCGGTTTTATTGATGGTATGCGCGTTACCGATAGCGAAACCATGGACGTTGTTGAAATGGTACTCGGTGGCCTTGTCAATAAAGAAATTGTTCACTTAATTAATCAACATGGCGGAAAAGCAGTTGGATTAACAGGTAAAGACGGCAATTTTATTCGCGCTAAAAAAATTCAACTCAAAAAGTCCAGTATTGACAATGAAGACTCTGAAATTATTGACTTAGGCCATGTAGGTGAAGTGACAAGCATTGATACTGCTGTACTGGATATGTTAGCTGACAGTGATTTCATTCCTGTTATTGCGCCTATTGGCGTGGGTGAAAAGGGTGAATCGTATAACATCAACGCTGATTTAGTTGCTGGCAAAATTGCCGAAGAACTCAAAGCCGAAAAGCTCATTTTGCTCACTAATACCGCTGGTATTTTAGATAAACAAGGCGAACTGCTTACTGGTTTATCACTATCGGATATAGATGACCTCATTGCCGATGGCACCATTTCTGAAGGAATGATTCCTAAAACACGTTGCGCAACCGATGCACTGCAAGGCGGTGTCACTAGCGTTCACATCATTGATGGTCGCGTGAACCATGCAGTACTGCTTGAATTATTTACCGATCAAGGCGTAGGCACACTGCTTCTCAACCATTAAACCTCTATTCGTGTGGGCGCAGACCATGGCGCCCATACACCTATCACTTAAATACATCACAAGAGTACCAACATGAAAGCCATTGTTATGACAGCCATCGGCGAAAGTGACGTTCTCGTTGAGCAAACACTTGAGCAGCCCACTCTTCAAACGTCCACACAAATTAAAGTGCGTCTGCACGCTGCTGGCGTTAATCCTGTTGATACAAAAGTACGTCGCAACGGCTTGTTTTACCCTAATGCCACTTTACCTGCTGTATTAGGTTGCGACGGTGCGGGTGAAGTAGTTGAAGTGGGCGCTGACGTCACGCAATTCAGTATTGGCGACAAAGTCTGGTTTTGTCATGGAGGACTTGGGCGTGAGCAAGGCAATTATGCAGAGTACACCGTCATCGATTCACGTTGGGCGAGTTTAATGCCTCAGTCTGTTTCATTTGAAACAGCGGCCGCAGCCCCTTTAGTCTTAATTACTGCATGGAATGCGTTATTTGAACGAGGCAATTTGCAAGCAGGACAAACCGTACTCATTCACGCTGGCGCGGGTGGCGTAGGTCACGTCGCTATTCAACTCGCTAAAATGGCTGGTGCTCATGTTATCACCACGGTCAGTTCAACGGAAAAAGCGGCGTTTGTCAAAACGCTGGGCGCAGATGACATTGTTTTCTACAACTTAAGCAATGTTGCCGATGAAGTTAATCGTTTAACGCAAAACCGTGGCGCGGATTTAGTATTTGATACCGTTGGCAGCGACGTGTTCAAGCTCAGTATTGGCTGTACTGCGCATTTTGGACGTTTAATTACTATTCTCGATGCGTCACAGTTGGATTTAAGTGAAGCGCGAATGCGTAATTTGCTCATTGGCTTTGAATTGATGCTCACCCCCATGCTACGTGATTTGGACTCAGCACGCGATAAACACGTTGAACTTCTCAAAAAATGTGCCGATTTAATTGACGCAGGTACGCTGAAAATTCATGTCAGTGAGGTACTTACTCTCGAAAACGCTGCTCGCGCCCATGATTTAATTGAAGCCGGCCATACGATAGGCAAACTCGTTCTTTCCATTTAAACCATAAAAAATATAAAATATGTTTGATTTCCTTGATAAAAAACACACCATTGCTGGCGCAGGTTTTAATCGCTGGCTTATGCCACCTGCCGCGCTTGCGGTACATTTATGTATAGGCATGGCCTATGGTTTTTCCGTTTTTTGGCTACCACTATCAAAAGCTATTGGTATCAAACAAAGTCTAGCCTGTCCTGCTGATGTCACTTTTTTCAATGAACTGTTCATTACCACCTGTGATTGGAAAATTTCCACATTAGGCTGGATGTACACGCTATTTTTCGTTTTTTTAGGCTCATCTGCGGCGCTTTGGGGCGGATGGCTTGAACACGTGGGTCCACGTCGCGCTGGCGTTGTCAGTACACTTTGCTGGTGTGGCGGCATGTTTCTCTCTGCCTTAGGCATTTATACCCACCAATTCTGGCTGATGCTACTGGGCTCGGGTGTCATTGGCGGTATTGGCCTTGGTCTTGGCTATATTTCGCCTGTGTCGATGTTAATTAAATGGTTCCCCGACAAACGTGGCATGGCTACGGGGATGGCCATTATGGGATTTGGCGGCGGCGCGATGATTGGCTCACCGCTAGCTACACTCCTTATGGGACATTTTGCGAGTGAAACCGATGTAGGTGTCATGCAAACCTTTTTGGCAATGGCAGGCATTTATTTCATTTTCATGCTGAGTGGTGCGATGACCTATCGCCTACCTGTGTCGGGTTGGCATCCCGCGCATTGGAACCCATCACAGTTGCATTCAGCTAAAAAAATGGTGACGCCCCATCATGTCCACGTCAAAAATATTTTTAAAATTAAGCAATTTTGGCTACTGTGGGGCGCGTTATGTATGAATATAAGCGCGGGTATTGGCGTCATTGGAATGTCCTCCCCGATGCTACAAGAAGTATTTGGCGGAAAACTCATCGGCCTTGAGAAAACCTACAGTGAACTCGATAAACCCGAACTCGCCGCCATTGCCGCTGTCGCCGCTGGTTTCACTGCACTGCTAAGTTTGTTTAACATTGGCGGACGCTTTTTATGGGGCAGTTTATCCGACAAATTAGGCCGAAAACTCACCTTTTTGATTTTCTTTGTCATCGGTGGCGCACTCTATTTGAGCGCAGCAAACAGCGCCTCAGCGGGTGATAAACTTTTTTTCATTGGCGCGATGTGCCTTATTCTCAGTATGTACGGCGGTGGATTTGCCACGGTTCCTGCTTACTTAGCCGATTTATTTGGCACGCAAATGGTAGGCGCTATTCACGGCAGACTGCTCACCGCATGGGCCACCGCTGGTATTTTAGGCCCCGTGATTGTGAATTACATGCGTGATTATCAACTCGGTTTAGGTCTACCGCGTGAGCAAGTGTATAACCAAACACTTTGGATTCTAGCGGGCCTTTTAATGATTGGTCTTATTTGTAATTTGCTGATTTCCCCTGTTGCTGAAAAATGGTTTATGACCCCTCAAGAGCTGGCTGAGGAAAAACATCATGCGCGTGACGTAAAACATCAAGAAGAAATGGGCGAAACCGCTGACATGGTAAAATCAACACCCCTTATTTTTGTATTAACAGCATGGTGCGTGGTGGGATTGCCGCTAGCATGGGGCATTTACAAAACACTTGGCAACGTCAGTAAGTTTTTTGTTTAATCCCTCGCCCCTAACATACATTCACTTTATAAAATTGAAGGAAACAGAGTCTCATGGAAAAAACGTATTCACCGCACGACATTGAACAACGTTGGTATCAAACGTGGGAAGATAAACAGTACTTTGCCCCTAGTGGCAAAGGTGATCCTTATTGCGTGATGATTCCCCCGCCTAATGTAACGGGTAGTTTACACATGGGGCATGCGTTTCAAGATACGATTATGGATGCGCTTATTCGCTATCACCGAATGAAAGGCTGCAACACACTCTGGCAAGCAGGGACCGACCACGCAGGGATTGCCACGCAAATGGTGGTTGAGCGATTATGTAATGCCGAAGGTAAAACGCGCCATGATTTTGGTCGTGAAAAATTTGTTGAAAAAATCTGGGAATGGAAAGAAGAATCCGGTGGCACGATTACGCGTCAACTGCGTCGTATGGGCTCCTCACTCGATTGGTCGCGCGAGCGTTTCACCATGGACGAGGGAATGTCGGGCGCCGTGCAAGAAGTGTTCATCGAACTTTACCGCGAAGGCTTAATTTATCGCGGCAAACGACTGGTTAACTGGGATCCTGTCCTTCATACAGCGGTGTCAGATTTAGAAGTTTTGTCCGAAGAAGAAAACGGTTTTATGTGGTATTTGCGCTACCCGCTTTCAAATGGTCAAGGGCATTTAATTGTTGCTACCACGCGCCCAGAAACCATGCTCGGTGACGCAGCAGTCGCTATTAACCCCAAAGATGAGCGCTACCAGCATTTACTCGGTGAATTTATTGAATTACCGCTAACAGGCAGACGTATTCCCATTATTGCCGATGATTATGTGGATCCTGAATTTGGAACGGGTTGCGTAAAAATTACGCCAGCGCATGATTTTAACGACTATGAAGTGTGGACACGCCATCGCCATTCATCAGCCATTCAAGACTTGCCGCACGGTGGTTTGATTAATATTTTAACGGTCAATGCAAGCATTAATGACGATGTACTCATTCCTGAAAAATACCGTGGCCTTGATCGCTTTGAGGCGCGTAAACACATTGTTGCGGATTTTGAGGCCGCTGGTCTGCTTGAAAAAATTGTTGACCACAAATTGATGGTGCCACGTGGTGATCGTAGCCAAAGCGTGATTGAGCCGTTTTTAACCGATCAATGGTATGTCAAAGTCGCTCCACTCGCTGCCCCCGCGATTGCCGCTGTTGAAAATGGCGATATTAAATTTGTTCCCGATAACTGGAAAAACACCTATTTCGATTGGATGCGCAATATTCAAGATTGGTGTATTTCACGCCAAATTTGGTGGGGACATCGTATTCCAGCATGGTATGACGATAAAGGTAATATTTATGTTGGCAGCAGCGAAGCGGAAATTCGTGAAAAACACCATTTACCCGCAGATTACGCGATAAAACAAGACGAAGATGTTTTAGATACCTGGTTTTCATCTGCGCTTTGGCCGTTTTCGACACTCGGTTGGGATGGCAAAAATGAGCCTGATATGCTCAAAACCTTTTATCCTACAAGTGTACTTGTGACGGGTTTTGACATCATTTTCTTCTGGGTCGCTAGAATGATTATGATGGGACTCAAATTCCGTGGTGAAGTGCCATTCAAAGAAGTCTATATTCATGGTCTTGTGCGCGACGCCGAAGGTCAAAAAATGTCTAAATCCAAAGGGAATGTGCTTGATCCTATCGACATTATCGACGGCATTGATTTAGAAACGCTAGTAACAAAACGCACGTCTGGCATGATGCAACCGCATTTGCAGAAAAAAATTGAACAAGC
>Ga0114974_10000857_pt1 | contig 24474 bp, 24 predicted proteins | sample S_130206_EF_Meta_FD_87318 | JGI IMG/M metagenome (GOLD analysis project Ga0114974, IMG submission 87318) | Freshwater microbial communities from Lake Simoncouche, Canada to study carbon cycling - S_130206_EF_MetaG | ecosystem: Environmental > Aquatic > Freshwater > Lake | place: Lake... | reverse complement strand
GCTTCAAGGCGTCGGCGGCCAAGGCGGCGCAGGCGCAAAGCCGCATGAAGATGCTGGCCAAGATGGCGAATGTGGAAGTGCCGCCCGACGAGCATGTCGCGCCCATCCGCATCCCCCAGGCGACCCCCGCCTCCCCGCCGCTGATCACCATGGACCGCGCCAGCGTCGGCTATGAAGCCGGCAAGCCGATTCTGACGGGCATGTCCTTCCGCTTCGACCCGGAAGACCGCGTCGCGCTCTTGGGCAAGAACGGCAACGGCAAATCCACCATGGCCAAGCTGCTGGCCGGCAAGCTGGAAGTGATGGGCGGCGAGTTCACGCCGGCGCGCAAGCTGGTGGTGGGTTACTTTGCCCAGCATCAGGCCGAAGAACTGGACACCGCCATCACGCCGATCCTGACCTTGCAGCGCCTGCGGCCCAAGCTGACCCTGGAACAGGTGCGCGGGCAGCTTGGCGGCTTCGGTTTCGCCCAGGACAAGCAGAACACCGCCGTCGGCAAGCTATCGGGCGGCGAACGGGCCCGGCTGATGCTGGCGCTGGCGACCCTGGACAAGCCCAATCTTCTCATTCTCGACGAACCGACCAACCATCTGGACATCGATGCGCGCAACGAGCTTCTGACGGCGCTCAACGATTTCGACGGCGCGGTGATCCTGGTCAGCCATGACCGCCGCCTGGTCGAAGCCACCGCCGACCGGCTGCTGCTGGTGGCGGACGGCAAGGTGACGAACTTCGAAGGCGATCTCGACGACTACCGCAAGTTCCTGCTCACCGGCACCAATGCGCCGACCCGCCGCGTCGAAGAGCCCGAGGCGAAACCGACCAAGGAAGTCGCCCGCCGCAGCAATGCGGAAAAGCGCCAGGCCCTGAAGCCGCTGAAGGACAAGGTGAACGCGGCCGAACACCAGATCGCCGACCTGAACGCCGAGATCGCCAAGCTGGACAAGAGCCTGTCCGATCCCCTGCTCTTCAGCCGCGATCCCGCCAAGGCCGCGTCGGTGTCCAAGAAGCGCGCCGACGCGGTGCGCAAGCTGGCGGTGGCGGAAAAAGCCTGGCTGGCCGCCACCGAAGCCTACGAAGCCGAAGACATCTGATTTCGCGCCCGGCCGCCCAAGATTGCGCGGCCCGCAAAAGTCGAAGACACTGGCGGCGACAACAAGAAGGTCGCACATGGCCCAGGCGCAGCTTTCCGGCATCATCACCAAACTGCATCTGCGGCTGATGCCCGTCCTGCTGATGATGTATGTGATGGCCTTCCTGGACCGGGCCAATGTCGGCTTCGCCAAGCAGGGCCTGGAAGCCAATGCCGGCATCGACAATGCCGCCTTCGCCTTCGGCGCCTCGATTTTCTTCATCGGCTATGCGGTTCTGGAAGTCCCGTCCAACCTGATCCTGCACCGGGTGGGCGCGCGGGTCTGGATGTCGCGCATCATGGTGACCTGGGGCCTGATCTCGGCCGCGACCGCGTTCGTCACCACGCCGCACACCTATTACGTCGCGCGCTTCCTGCTTGGCATGGCCGAGGCCGGATTTTTTCCCGGTGTGATCTATTATCTGACCTATTGGTATCCGAGTTCGGCGCGCGCCCGCTCCGTCGGCATGTTCTTTTATGGCGCGCCGCTGGCGCTGACCTTCGGCGGACCGCTGTCGGGACAGCTGGTCGCCCATGACGCCTTCGGCCTGCATGGCTGGCAGGTGATGTTCATTGTCGAGGGGCTGGCGGCGTCGCTGGGCGGCATCGCCGTGCTGTTCCTGCTGAAGGACGGCCCGCAAAAGGCGGCCTGGCTGACGGATGACGAGAAACAGGTGTTGCAGGCCGAACTGCAGAAAGACAATGCCACGCGCGAGCATAGCAGCGTGATGCGCACCTTGCGCAATCCGCGCGTGCTGTTCCTGGCGCTGGTGTATCTGCTGATCCAGGCGGGCTTCTATGGCCTGACCTTTTTCCTGCCGACCCAGATCGCAAGTCTGCTGGGGACCAATGTCGGGCTGAAGGTCGGTCTTGTTTCCGCCATCCCCTGGGCGGCGGCGCTGGTCGCGGTGACCATAATCCCGCGCTGGTGCGATGCGCGCGGCAACGCCCGCGGTGTCGGCGCCATGGCGCTGGGGATATCGGGTTGCGCACTGGCCGCTTCGGCGCTCACCAGCTCGCCTTGGCTGGCCATGATCGCACTGACCGTCGCTGCCAGCGGCCTGATCGTGGCCCCGGCCTTGTTCTGGACTCTGCCGACCGGCATCCTGGGCGGCGCGGCGGCGGCCGGCGGCATCGGTCTGATCAACGCGCTGGGCAATCTGGGCGGCTTTGCCGCGCCGAACCTGCGCGCGTGGCTGGATGCGATGTTTGCAAACCACATAGCGGGTCTGCTGGGCCTGTGCTTGGTCTGCCTGATCGGCGCCTGCTGTTACGCCGTGGCGCCCCGCGCCAAGGCCTGATTTAGCGGACGTGCTGCCTGGCCAGCGATTCCCATTCGCGCTGGCGGCTGCGGTAATGAGACGGCGCATCCTTGACCGAGGCGAGAATTTCCGCGAACAGCGCCTGGGCGCGGGCGGTCTGGCCCAGGCTTTCCAGCAGCAGGCCGAAGCGGGCGCGGGCTTCCTCGCCGGGATACCGGCTCACCACTTTTTCATATTGCGCCACCGCCGCGTCATTCTTGCCTTGCAGCGCCAGCGCCCGGGCATAATCCAGTTCGGCATCGGCATCGAAGGCGGCGGGGTCGACCTCTTTCAGTTTCACGAACTGCGCTTCCGCAGCCGCGCCGTCGCCTGACAGCATGCGGGCGCGAGCAAGGCCTTTGAGCAGCGCCGGATCGGAGCCGCCCAGCGGACCTTCCATGGCACTTTCATAAAGCTCGATGGCATCGCCGAAACGTCCGCTGCGGATACACTCCTCGGCCAGCGCCCGCTTGGAATCCACTGAGCCGACCAGCTCGGCATTGCGCTTTGCCACACGATAATCGCGGCCCGGATCGGCAACCTTGACAATATTGGACTTGAACCGCCGCGCGGAATCCGAGCGCAGCAGATCGGGAATGACAGCGAAGATCACATAACCGATCCACACCGCGATGGTGGCGTAGAAGCTCAGGAAGGACGCCGCCGCCAGCCCCAGCAGCCACAGCGGCGTCTTGCCGTTGCGGATGATGTGCCAGGCCATCGCCAGGCTGACGAGGAAACTGCCGATCATCCAGGGACTGAAATAACCCACGCGCGCCTCAACCTTGCTTCTCGAACTTGCCGTTCGGTGTTTCTTTCCAGTAGGTCACGTCATGACCCGCGCCCTTGGCGTCCTTCCACGCGCTGCGCGCACTGGCGAGCGCCGCTTCGTCCCGGCCATCGAACAGCAACACCACGCGCGCCAAATCGTTCAACTGTTCCCAGTCGGACGGCATGGCGCCGCCGACATAAAAGACAATCTGGGCCGAATTTGGATTGCCCTCTTCCACCGTGATCAGCACCGGCTGCTCGGCGGCGTCGCCGTCGCCCAACTGGGCATGGGCCAGGAAACTTTGATCGTCATAGGTCCACAGCAAGGTATCCAGCGCGTCGGAACGCTCGGAGGAATCGGTCTTGATCGCCGCCCGCCAGCCGCGCTGCAGCGATTTCTCGACCAGTCCCGGCAGGATGTCTTCGAGGGACCGCCGCTCCAGGTGATAGAAAAGCGTCTCCGTCATGACTCGTAGTGGTCTTTCACCATGCGGTTCAGCAACCGCACGCCCCAGCCGGTGCCCCAGCTCGGGATGGTCGGCTTCTGTTCGCCGTCCTGCCAGGCGACGCCGGCGATATCCAGATGCGCCCAGGGCGTCTTTTCAATAAAGCGCAGCAGGAACTGCGCCGCGGTGATGGCGCCGGAATTGCCGCCGCCGATATTCTTCATGTCGGCGATCTTGGACTTGATCATCTTGTCATAGAAAGGATCGAGCGGCAGCTGCCACACCCGCTCGCCGGTAGTGCGGCCCGCCGCCTGGATGCGCTGCACCAGCTGGTCGTCATTGGAAAAGACGCCGGCATGTTCAAAGCCCAATGTCTGCACGATGGCGCCGGTCAGGGTGGCAAGGTCGACGACGAACTTGGGCTTGAAGCGGCGCTGGGTGTAGGTCAGCGCATCGGCCAGCACCAGCCGGCCTTCGGCGTCGGTGTTCAGCACTTCGATGGTCTGGCCCGACAGGGATTTCAGCACGTCATCGGGACGGGTGGCGTCGCCGCCGGGCATGTTCTCCACCAGCCCGATCACGCCCACCGCATTGACCCTGGCCTTGCGTGCCGCCAGCGCCAGCATGGTGCCGGTGACGCAGGCCGCCCCCGCCATGTCGCCTTTCATGCCCATCATGCCGTTTCCGGGCTTGAGCGACAGGCCGCCGGAATCAAAACACACGCCCTTGCCGACAAAGGCGATCGGCTTCACTGATTTCTTGCCGCCATTCCACTGCATCACCACCAACTGGCTTTCGCGCGCACTGCCCTGGCCCACGCCCACAAGAGCGCCGAAGCCAAGCTTCTTCATTTCCGCTTCGCCCAGAATTTCAATCTTCACGCCCAGCTTGGAGAGCAGCGTCTTGGCGCGGCGGGCAAACTCGGCGGGATACAGAATGTTGGGCGGCTCGTTGACCAGATCGCGGGCCAGGAAAATTCCGTCCGCCACCGCCGCCAGCCCGGCAAAGGCCTTCTTGGCCGCCGCCGTATCGGGGGTGACGATGCGCAAACTCGTCAGCTTCTTTTCAAATTCGTCCAGATTGCGGGTGCGGTACTTGTCGAAGGCATAGCTTCTCAGCCGCGCACCGAACACCAGATGCGCGGCCAGTTCCGCCTTTTTCACGTTCGCGCCCTTGGGGACGTCGATCTCCAGGCTGGCGGTGCTTTCGCCGCCGGCATACAGCCGTGCCACGATCTGGGCACCGAGGGTTTCCAGGCCCTTCACATCCACAGCCTCGGGCTTTCCCAGACCCACCAGCAGCAGCCGCGACGCCGCCATGCCGGCGGGCGCCAGCACCTCCAGCATCTGCCCCGGTTTGCCGGTAAAGCGGGAGGTTTTCAGGGCACGGGTCAAAGCGCCGCCACTGGCCTTGTCGGCGCGAACGGCCGCGGGAAGCAGGGCCGCCCCGTCGGCCGCCCCCACCACCCAGGCGCCCGCGGCGATATTGGAAGGCGCAACAAAGGAAATCTGCATGCTATATCTCCGGGCGGGCGGGGGAATTGGCGAAAAGCTGAACTCTGATGCTAGTTTAGGTCGAATCCACGCCGACCTCCAAGAAGGGTGCGCCACAGCGGTGCGAATGACTATGGGAAGCGTGCGCCCCCAAGCGCCGGGACTGCTGGCAGGCGCCCTGCGCCCGCCGCGCCTGTCCCTCTATGTGCTGGGCCAGCTGCTGGGACCGGTTGCGATGCTGACCTTCCTGCTCACCAGCGTGATCTGGCTGGTCAGCAGCCTGCAATTCCTGGACCTGGTGATCAACCGCGGCCAGTCGGCGCCCACCTTCCTCTATCTGATCCTGCTGGTGCTGCCGTCGCAGCTGATGATCATCATGCCTATCGCCTTCTTCTTCGCCACCCTGTTCACCCTGCAGCGCCTGTCCGGCGAAAGCGAACTGGTGGCGATGGCATCCGCTGGCTATTCGCTGCGGCAACTGGCGGTGCCCGTGCTGGCGGCGGCCGCCATTGTAATGGCGCTCACCTATCTGTGCGCCCTGTGGTTGATGCCGGCGGGCCAGCGAGCATTGCGCGACAAGGTTCTGGACATCCGCGCCGACATGGCCGGGGCGCTGCTGAATGAAGGCGACTTCAACACACCTGCGCAAGGACTGACCGTCTTCATCCGCCGGCTGGGCGGCAACGGCGATATCCAGGGCATCCTGGTGCACGACAATCGTGACAAGAAGCGTCCTGTCACCTACCTGGCCGAAAAGGGCATCCTGGCCCAGACGCCGCTGGGGACCCGTCTGATCATGCTGGATGGCACCGTCGAAATGAGCGAACAGGGCGGCAAGCAGCTTTCGGTGCTGAATTACAAAAGTCACACCATCAATCTCGACCAGTTTGCCGGTCCCACCCGCAACACCCTGCGAAAGATCCAGGAACGCTACTTGAGCGAATTGTTCTGGCCTCCGGAGAAACAGGGCGTGACGGAGCGTATTCGCAACCAGTTTTTCGCCGAGGCCCACAACCGCCTGTCGCAACCGCTCTACGCCATAGCATTTGGCCTGATCGCCCTGGCGGCGGTGGTGCGTGGCGGGCGGCAGCGCGGCAGCGTCGCGCTGCGCCTGACCATGGCGAGCCTTGCGGCAGTAGGTCTGCGCATTGCCGGTTACGGCATCGCCGGACTGGCGCAGCGCCATCCTGCCTTGTCGGCGGTGTTCTGGCTGTTGCCGATTTTGGGCGCGGCGGGCGCCGTTGCCGTACTGGCGGGCTTCAGCCCGGCCTCTCTCCTGGCGCGGCATCAGGTACAGGCGCCGGCATGAGTTGGTCCTGGACTCTTTACCGGTATCTTGCGGTGCAGTTCCTGATCGGGGTGGCGACGGTCTATGCCATCTTCCTGGTGCTGGCGCTGTCCATCGACATCGTGGACCTGCTCAACCGCACCGCCGGACACAATGTCTCGACCTCGGTGGCCATCGGCATGGCGGTACTGCAATTGCCGAACCTGGGCCAGAAGATGCTGCCTTTCGCCATCCTCTTGGGCGGCGTTTTCACCTTCGTGCGGCTGTCGCGCAGCCGCGAATTGGTGGCGACCCGGGCGGCGGGGGTGTCCGCCTGGGATTTCCTGATGCCGCCGCTGACGGTCGCAGTGCTGATCGGCGTGTTCGTGGTGACGCTGTTCACGCCGGTATCGGCGCGCATGTTCTCCGAATTCGCCGGCCTGGAGGCGCGATACGTCAAGGGCCAGGAGTCCCAGCTTTCCGTTTCGATGAACGGGCTGTGGCTGCGCCAGGGCGATGCGAAAAGCCAGTCGGTGATCCACGCCCTGCGCGTCGCCCAGCAGGGCGAGCATCTCGAGGATGTGGTGGTGTTTCTTTATGGCGCGGGCGACCGCTTCACCGGCCGCATCGACGCCAGGTCGGCGCAGCTTCATGGCGGCTACTGGGTGATGAACGATGCCTTCGTGTCCGGCGCGAGCGGATCGCCGGTGCAACACGCGAGCTACCGCCTTCCCACCACCCTGACGCCGGAGCAGATCGTGGAAAGCTCGGCCTCGCCCGACACGCTGTCCTTCTGGGACTTGCCCGGCTATATCCGCGCTGCCCAGGCGGCCGGATTTTCGGCCAGCAAATACCAGCTTTATCTCTACACGCTTTACGCCCTGCCCGCTTTGTTCGCGGCCATGGTGTTCATGGCAGCCAGCTTTTCCCTGCGTTTCGGGCGCGATATCGGCCTCACCAAAGAGATCCTTCTCAGTGCCGCCGCCGGGTTCGGCGTCTTCTTCTTCCAGGACCTCACCCATGTGCTGGGGCGCAGCGGCGCGGTGCCGATCCTGCTGGCGGCGACCGCGCCGGCGCTGGCTTCCATCCTGATCGGCATGACTTTGGTCTTCGCGCAGGAGGACGGCTGATGCCCTCCTCCGCCGTGCGGCTTGCGGCGCTGGGCGCCTGCGCCCTGATTCCGCTGATGGCTCAGGCCGCGGCGCAGATCAGGGCGGCCCCTCCCAGAACCGCCACCAAGCCCGCCGAAATGCAGGGCCCGATCCTCCTGCAGGCCGACGAGATCGTCTATGACGATGAACGCAAGGTCGTATCAGCGGTCGGCCATGTCGAGATTTCGGATCAGGGCCGCACCCTGATGGCGGACCGGGTGGAATACGACCAGGCCAGCGACAAGGTGACAGCGCGCGGTCATGTCTCCATGGCCGACACCCGCGGCAATGTCGCCTTCGCCGACCAGGTCGTTCTCACCGATCACATGCGCGACGGCGCGCTGCGGGGCTTCGGCGCACTGATCGGCAAGACCGGACGCCTTGCGGCGCGCGGCGCCGAGCGCATCGACGGCAATATGGTGATCGCCCATCGCGCCGTCTATTCGCCTTGCACCATCTGCGAGAAAAAGGGCAGCCGCACGCCGCTGTGGCAGGTCAAGGCCGAGCGCGTGGTCTATGACCAGCTCAAGCACAAGGTACGTTTCAGCAATGCGGTGATGGAAGTGGCGGGCGTGCCGGTGGCATGGCTGCCGACCTTCTCGGTGCCCGACCCCACGGTGCGCTATGCCACCGGCCTCCTGACGCCTGAAGGCGGCAACTCCACCAAGATCGGCTATTTCCTGCGCGCACCGGTCTATATCGCGCTGGGCCAGACCCAGGACATGACCCTGTCGCCCATGGTCTCCACCAAGGGCGGCCAGTTGCTGGAAGCGGAATATCGCGCCCGCTGGAACAATGGCGGGCTTTGGCTGCAGGGCAGCGGCGCCCACAATCCCAATGGCGGTTTGGCCGGCACGGCCGGCGCCCAGACCTATGGCCATCTGTTCGGTTCGGGCCGCCAGTCGTTCAACCAGAACTGGCGCGCCGGCTTCGATGTCCAGACCGCCAGCAACAATGCCTATATGCGCTTCTACGACATCTCGTATCTGGACCGGCTGGTCAGCGACATTTTCCTGGAAGGCACGCCCGGGCGTTCGCGCTTCGCGCTCACCAGCTATTATTTCGAAAGCTTGCGCTCGACCGATGTGCAATCCGGCATTCCCTACATCCTGCCCAGGCTGGAAGCGTCCTTCATTCCCACCCGCAAGGTCGCCGGCGGCTCGTTCCGCTTCGACCTCAACGGCGTCTCCATCGGCCGCCGCACGGGGCGCAACGGCCAGCGCCTCACCGCCGAGGCGGACTGGAAGCGGCCCTTCGTGCTGGGCAATGGCCAGCTCTGGACGCTGGTGCTGAATGCGCGCGGCGATGGCTATCGTTTCGAGAATCCGGCGGCGGCCACCACACCCGCCAGTGACTACACCGTAAATCGCGGCACCGCCTACGCGGCGATCGACTGGCGCTGGCCCTTTGTCGCCCAGGGCGGCGGAGGGCGCTCGTATATCGTCTCGCCCATCGCGCAGTTCATCGCCCAGCCCCATGGCAGCAATCCGGCGGGACTGCGCATCGAAGATTCCAACGATTTCGAATTCGACGACAACAACGTCTTCAGCTTCAACAAGGTGCCCGGCTACGACCTGATCGAAACCGGACCGCGCGCCAATGTCGGCGTGATGGCCGAAGCGCTGTTTCCCGGCGGCAAGGTGCAGACCCAGGTGGGGCAGACCTATCGCCTGAAGCCCGATCCGCTGTTCTCGGCCTTCTCGGGCAACAGCGGCACGTCATCCGACGTCGTGGGCAGTTTCTCGGTCAAGTTCCCCCATCTCGACATCACCGACCGCATCGACATGGACCGTGGCAACGGCACGATTCGCCGCCACGAGGTCTATGTCACCGGCACCTATGCCCGCTCCTCGGTCCAGATCAGCTATGTCCAGCTTCCCTCCACAGCGCTCGTCACCCTGGGCCTGCCCAGCCGCGAGGAAATCAACGCCCAGGTCGACCTGAATGTCTGGCGCAACTGGCAGGTCTTCGTGGCCGGGCAGCGCGACCTGCTGTCGGAAAAGTTCCTCAATACCGAGTATGGGCTGGGCTATGAGGACGAATGCCTGGCCATTTCCCTGGCCTACCGGCGCAAATACACCCAGGACGCGGTTCTGGGCCTTCCGCCCTCCACCTCGGTGATTCTGCGCTTTGCCCTGAAAACCGGCGATAATGCGATCCAGCCGTTCAGCCTGTTTCCCCGGGATGTCTTCGCCCTGAGCCACCCCTGACCCCCCTGGGGCTGCCGCGCCTTGATTGCAGCGCAAAATTCTTTATTTTGGCAGCGGGTTAGGGGGCAAACGCCGGTTTTCGGCGATGGAAGCGATCCTTGGCCTTGCGGTCCAAAAAATTGTCGATGCGAATTACCAACAGTCTCTTGCTGGGCGCTGCGGCGCTGATCTGGGCCAACACGCCCTGCCTGGCGCAGGATGGCTTCACGCGTGCACCAGCGGTCCCGCCTTTGCCGGCCCGGCAGGCCCAAGCTACCCCGGTCAAGCCCATGCCCGCACCGGCCCCGGCGGCGCAGTCCGACGCCCCGACCACCGATGACGTCGCCGCGCCCACGGCCGGCGATCCCGTGGCGCCCGCGCCTGTCGCCACGGCGCCGGCCGCAGCGCCTGCCGCCGCCGCGCCTGTTTCCGCACCGGCCGCCGCCGATACCGCGCCCGTGATACAGGAAGCCAAGAACAACGACGCGCCGGCGACGCCGGCCGAGCCGGAAGGCAATCCCGACGATTCCAATTCCATCGTCGCCACGGTCAATGACGAATCGATTTCGGACTATGAGGTCCGCCAGCGCGTGGCGCTGTACCTGGCCACCTCCGGCATTACCCAGCAGCTGACCCCCGAACAGAAGAAGCGCATCCGCGAACAGATCCTGGAAAGCCTGGAATCGGAAAAGATCCAGTTGCAGGAAGCGGTGAAGAAAAAAATCACCGTCAGCCCGGTCGAGGTGGACAAGCGCATCAATGCGATGATGGCGGAGAACAAGTTCACCATCCAGGCGCTGCGCCAGACCCTGACCGCCGCCGGGGCCAGCGAAGAGGCGCTGCGCGCCCAGATAACCGCCTCCATCGCCTGGATGAAGGCGGTGCAGGACCAGTATGGCGACCGCGTGAACGTCACGCCGGAGATGGTGACCGCGGAATTGCAGCGCCATGCCGAAGGCGCCAACAAGCCGCATTACCGCGTGATGGAAATTTTCCTGCCCGTGGACAATCCCGAGCAGGACGCCAAGGTGAAGAAGGACGCCGAGGAGATTCTCAAGCAGCTGCACCAGGGCGCCCCCTTCGCGATGGTGGCCCGTCAGTTCAGCCAGCATCCCACCGCGGCAACCAATGGCGACATGGGCTGGATCAATGACGGCCAGCTGGCGCCAGAACTGAACAGTGCCCTGGCCAAGATGGAGGTGGGCGGCATGAGCGAGCCCATCCGCTCGGCCGGTGGCTATTACATTCTGGGATTGCGCGAACGCCAGGAGCCGCTGGGCACCAAGATCGAGACCGCACCTACGGGCGTCACCGGCCCCGCCGGCACCCTGCCGCTGGCCCGCCTGCTGTTTCCGGTCAATCCGCGCTCGCCCAAAGACGAGCTCGACAAGATCATGGCGGTGGTCGTCCAGCTGCAGCAGCGCTTCAACGGCTGCGTCCAGCTGGAAGAGGTTCACAAGCAGATGAAGGGCACCGTCTGGATGAATCTTGGCAATGCGAAGCTGGATGAGCTCAGCCCGCAAATTCAGAAGGCGATGGAAAACAGCCAGTCGGGCGATGCGGCGGCGCCGTTCATGTCGGAAGCGGGCATCGAGCTGATCGTGCGCTGCGACAAGCGGCCCGAGATCAAGACCGCCTATGTGATGCCGACCCGTCAGCAGATCGAAGACCAGCTGTTCCAGACCCAGATTTCCGCCTTGGCACGGCGCTATCTGCGCGACCTGAAGCGGGCCTCCAATATCCAGGTGCGCGACGACCGCAAGCCAGATGCCCTCATCCGGTAAGGGCAGCAAACTTCCCATTCTCCTGACCATGGGCGAGCCGGCCGGTATCGGGCCGGAAGTCGCCCTTGCCGCCTTTGAACATTTCGGCGGAGAGATTGGCGGGCACCCCCTGAAACTGGTGGGCGATGCCGATATTTTCGCAGGCCACAAGGATGCGCTGATCCCCACCACCGCGCGCGCCGTGCGCAGCCCCGGCAAGCCGGACAGCGCCAATGCGGCGTGCGTGACCGAAGCGATCGAGATCGCGGTGAAGGCCTGCATGGCGGGAAACGCCGCCGCCCTGGTGACCGCGCCCATCAACAAGGCGGTGCTGGCCGGCGCGGGCTTCGCTTTCCCCGGCCATACCGAGTTTCTCGCCCATCTGACGGGCGCGCGCCGGGCGGTGATGATGCTGGCCAGTGAAAAGCTGCGCGTGGTGCCGCTGACCATCCATATTCCGGTGGCCGAGGTGCCCAGGGCGATCGACAAGCTGGCGGTGTTCGAGACTGCTGAAATTGTCCTGACCGCCCTGCGCCGTGATTTCGGGATTCTGAATCCACGCCTGGCGGTGGCCGGGCTGAACCCCCATGCCGGCGAAGACGGCGTGCTGGGCGATGAAGACGGTGCCGTGATCGCGCCCGCCATAGCAGCCCTGAAGGCGCGCGGCTTTGCGGTGCGAGGGCCGCTGTCGGCCGACACGCTGTTCCACGAGGAAGCGCGCAAGACCTACGACGCGGCGCTGTGCATGTATCACGACCAGGCGCTGATCCCGATCAAGACCCTGAGCTTCTGGGACGGGGTGAATGTCACCCTCGGCCTTCCCATCGTGCGCACCTCGCCAGACCATGGCACCGCCTTCGACATTGCCGGCACCGGCAAGGCGGATGCCCGCAGCATGATCGCGGCGGTGCGGATGGCGGCGGATATGGCCGATGCCAGATCCAGATAAAACCGTGTCCGACAAACTGCCCCCCTTGCGCGAAGTGATCGCGGCGCACGGCCTGGCGGCGAAAAAATCGCTGGGCCAGAACTTCCTGCTTGACCTCAACCTGACGGGCAAGATTGCGCGGGCAGCGGGCGCCGAAGGCGGCGGGACTTTTTACGAAGTGGGTCCTGGCCCCGGCGGATTGACCCGCGCCCTGCTGGCCGAAGGCGCCGACAAGGTGATCGCCGTCGAGCGCGACGCGCGCTGCCTGCCCGCGCTGGAAGAGATCGCCGCCGCCTGGCCTGGAAAGCTTGAAGTGATTTCCGCCGATGCCATGGCGCTGAACGAAGCGGAGATATTGCCGCCGGGAGCGCGCGTCGCCGCCAACCTGCCCTACAATGTCGGCACCGCGCTGCTGATCAAATGGCTGACGGCGCAAAGCTGGCCGCCGCTCTGGGCCAGCCTGACCCTGATGTTCCAGAAGGAAGTAGCCCAGCGCATTGTCGCGCAGCCCAGCACCGAACATTACGGGCGGCTGTCGGTACTGGCCCAGTGGCGCTGCACCGCGAAAATCCTGTTCGACGTCAATCCGCAGGCTTTCGTGCCGCCGCCCTCGGTGACGTCTTCCATCGTGCGGCTGGAGCCGCGCCACGAACCGCTGGCGCCCGCCGCGCTTTGCGACCTGGAGAAAATAACCGCCGCCGCCTTCGGCCAGCGCCGCAAGATGCTGCGCCAGAGCCTGAAAGCCCTGGGCGGCGAAGCCCTGGCGGCAAAGGCCGGCATCGATCCCACCGCGCGTCCCGAGGACCTCACCATCGCGCAGTTCGCGGCGCTGGCGCGGGCCTTGAACTGATCAGCCGAAGATGCTGCGCAGCAGATTGGTGGAACGCGCTACCGGATCGGTGCGGATTTCGCGCTCTTCCACCGCCAGGTAGTGGAACAGCCCATTCATCGCCTGGCCGACGGTGAAAGTTATCAGATCAAAGCCGCCGGTCGCCTGCCCCAGAAACGGAATCCGGCTGGCTCGTTCCTGAACGGCATCCAGCGCCCGCATCGCGCCCGCGCCGTTCAGGCTGGAGCGCACAATGGGATGAAAGGATGTGGTCAGGGAGTCTGAGCAGGTGCGGCGGAAATACTGGGTCACCGAATCCTGCGGGCCCGTCAGGATTGCACGTGCGTCATCGAAGCTCATGCTTGAGGCCGCATCCACAAAAATATTTAGCGCCTTGGGCGCGGCCTGTTCAGCGCCGCGATTCATCCTCAGCACCAGGTCGTCGAGCATGCCGCTGGCGCCCACCGTGCGCAGCGGCTGGGCGATGCGCTCCAGCGGTCCGGGCAGGGGAATGCGGATGGCCGGATCGCGGAAAAAGCCGTCGGGCTTTCCGACCTGGCCGATCACGCGGCGCGACGCGACCTTGATTGCATCCTTCAGTCCCGCGCCGATCTGGTTCTGGCTCAGCGCCGCGCCGGCGGGAACGCTTCCTGCCGCGCCGGCACCGACCTTGCGATTCAAGAAATCGCCGGCTTCCCTGGGCAGCTGAAATTACGCGGCGGCCTTCAGAGGCGCAAGCGAAAGAAGCGCACCCAGGATGAAGCGCCGCGAATTGGAATTGTCCGGCATAATATGCCTCCTTAAATTTCTGCGGTTCAAATAGAACGAAAAAAATAACGATACGGTTAGACCAGCCGCCCGACAAATTCGGAAATCCCGGTCTGGCGGCTGCGGCGCAGGCGTTCGGCGTTCAGGATCGCCTGGATGTCGGCCAGCGCCTTTTCGACATCGCTGTTGACCACGACATAATCATATTCGGGCCAATGGCTGATCTCGTCCGCGGCCTTGGCCATGCGGCCCGCCACGATCTCGTCGCTGTCTTCGGCGCGGTTTTTCAGACGCCGCTCCAGCTCGGCATGGCTGGGCGGCAGGATGAAGACGCTGACCAGATCGTCACGCATCTTTTCCTTGAGCTGCTGGGTCCCCTGCCAATCGATATCGAACAGAATGTCTTTCCCCAGGCCTAGTTCGTCCATCACTACAGCGCGCGGCGTGCCATAGCGGTTGCCGAACACGCTGGCATGCTCCAAAAACTCGCTCCCCTGCGCCATGCGTTCGAATTCCGCGCCGGAGACGAAATAGTAATCGAGACCATCGCGTTCGGTCGGGCGGCGCGCGCGCGTGGTGGCGGAAACCGACAGCGAGATGTTCCTGTCGCTTTCCAGCAACCGGCGCGACAGGGTGGTCTTGCCCGCGCCCGACGGCGAGGACAGCACCAGCATCAGGCCGCGGCGGCTGATATTGTCATTCGACATTCTGGGCTTGCTCGCGGAACTGGTCGATCACCGCCTTAAGGGCGAGACCGGTGCGGGTCAATGCGATGTCCGAGGATTTGGAGCACAGCGTGTTGGCCTCGCGGTTGAATTCCTGGGCCAGGAAATCCAGCTTGCGGCCCACGCCCTTGCCCTGCGCCATCAGGGCGCGGGCGTCCTGGACATGGGCGGTTAGCCGGTCCAGTTCCTCGCGCACATCGGCCCGGGTCGCCAGCAGCGCCACTTCCTGCGCCAGCCTGTCGGGCGGCACCGGTGCGCCCGCCAGCAATTCGGCGAGCTGCGCCGACAGCCGCGCCCGGAGCGCCTCGGGCTGCGTCGCCGCCAGCCCGGCGGCTTCCTGAGTCAGCCGTTCGATTTCGCCAATCTGAGAATTCATCAAGGCCGCCAGCTTTGCGCCTTCATTGCCGCGCGCCTTGACCAGCATGTCCAGTGCAACGGCCAGGCTTTCCAGGATCGCCGCGTCGCGCTGGCCACGCGCCTTCTCGTCCAGGCTTTCGCTCTCGTCCTGAACGATCACACCCTTGAGCGCAAGGATGCCGTCCACCCGCGCGGGCGCCAGGCCCGTCTCGGCGGCGACCTCGCGCGCGATCCTGACGGCGCTGGCCAGCGCCGCGGCGTCGATGGAAAGGCCGCGCGCGCTCGCCTCGGTCTCGACCGTCAGGGATATCTGGAAGGAGCCGCGCTGGAAGCGCTCGCCCGCCAGCCGCCGCGCCGGCGGCTCCAGCCCGTCATAGCCGGGCGGCGTGCGCAGCCGCATGTCCAGGCTGCGGCCATTGACGCTCTTGGCTTCCCAGCGCCAGCGCAGCCCGTCATGGCTGCCTGCACTTTCGGCAAATCCCGTCATGCTGGCGACTGTCATCAACGACTCCTGCGTGCGGGGCGAACTTACCGCGCGCACCGCTCTGCTGTCACGCGATCAGGGGCTGCGCCGCCGCCGGGGCTTGGGCTTCGGCTTGGGCAAGGCAGGCAGCATGGCATCCGGCAATGGCACATTCGCAGGCTCGTTGAGCGCCTCGCTGGCCTGCACCTCGCGCCGCGCCGCGCGCTCGATGTTGCGGAAGGCGGCGACGTTGCGGGCATGCTCGTTCATGCTGGCGGCGAAGGCATGGCCGCCCTTGCCGTTGGCGACAAAGAACAGATCCTGGCTTTGCTGCGGATTGAGCACGGCGGCAAGGCTGTCCTTGCCGGGATTGGCAATGGGGCCGGGCGGCAGGCCGGCGATGACATAGGTGTTGTAGGGCGTTGCGCCTTCGATCTCGCTCTGGCGGATGCCGCGTCCCAGCGGATACCCCTTGGTCAGGCCGTAGATGATGGTGGGATCGGATTGCAGCCGCATCCCCACCTTCAGCCGGTTGACGAAGACGCTGGCGATATGGGGCCGTTCCGCCGGGACGGCAGTTTCCTTTTCCACGATGGAGGCCAGGATCACCGCTTCGCGCATGGTGCTGAAGGGCAGGCCTTCCGCGCGGCCGGACCAGCGGGCCGCCAGGAACTTCTCCTGGGCGCGGCGCATCTGGCCGATCAGGGCGGCGCGGCTTTGCCCGCGGGTGAACAAATAGGTTTCCGGCAGCAAGGTGCCTTCCTCGGGTACCAGTCCGGCATCGCCTTCCAGCGCGCTGTCGTTCTGAACCAGCTTCCAGATCATGTCGCTGGTCAGGCCCTCGGCGGCGGTCAGCTTGTGCTGGATGGATTTTCCTTCGACCAGGATCGCCGTGATGGCGCCCATCGAGGCGCGGGCGGGAAGCGCATATTCTCCCGCCTTGATCTTGTCGGCCAGTTTCCGGGTGCGAAGTCCGACCTCGAACAGCCAGACATTGGCGACCGCGCCCCTGTCCTCCAGCATCTGGGCGACGGCATGGGCGCGGGTGCCCGGCGGAATCAGGATGGTCGTCTCGCCGGCGGATGGGCCGGGCTGGTCCCAGGAGGCCTGCACCCAGCCAAAGGCGACGGCCCCGATGACTCCCAGCAAGACCAGGAGAACGGCGAAGCGGCGCATCTAGATTTTCGAGACGATCAGCGCGGCATTGGTGCCGCCGAAGCCGAAGCTGTTGGACATGGCGACATTGACCTCCCGCTTCTGGGCCTTGTGCGGCACCAGGTCGATCTGGGTGGTGACGTCGGGATTGTCCAGATTGATGGTGGGCGGAACGATGCCGTCGCGCATCGCCAGGAGGCAGAAGATTGCTTCCACCGCGCCGGCGGCCCCCAGGAGATGGCCGATGGAGGACTTGGTCGAGGACATGGCGATCTTGGAGGCGGCATTGCCCAGCAGCCGCTCCACCGCGCCCAGCTCGATGCCGTCGGCCATGGTCGAAGTGCCATGGGCGTTGACGTAATCGATGTCCGACGCGGAGATGCCGGCGCGCTTCAGCGCCATCTGCATGGCGCGATAACCGCCATTGCCGTCTTCCGAGGGGGCGGTGATGTGATAGGCGTCGCCCGACAGGCCATAGCCCGTCACTTCGCCGTAGATTTTGGCGCCGCGCGCCTTGGCGTGTTCATACTCTTCCAGCATCACGATGCCGGCGCCCTCGCCCATCACGAAGCCGTCGCGGTCCTTGTCATAGGGACGCGAGGCCTTGGTGGGCGTGTCGTTGAATGCGGTGGACAGCGCCCGGCAGGCATTGAAGCCGGCGATGCCGAGCCGGCATACCGCGCTTTCCGCGCCGCCCGCGACCATGACATCGGCATCGTCGAAGGCGATCAGCCGCGCCGCATCGCCGATGGCGTGGGCGCCGGTGGCGCAGGCCGTGACCACGGCATGATTGGGCCCCTTGTAGCCATGCTCGATCGAGACATAGCCGGACACAAGATTGATCAGGCGTCCGGGAATGAAGAACGGCGACAGGCGGCGCGGACCTTTTTCATGGACCAGGATCGAGGCCTGCTCGATCCCGTCCAGCCCGCCGATGCCCGAACCGATCAACACGCCGGTGCGGTGGCGGTCTTCCTCGCTTTGCGGCACCCAGCCGGAATCGATCACCGCCTGCTTGGCGGCGGCCAGGCCATAGATGATGAAATCATCCATGCGCCTTTGTTCCTTGGCATCCACCCACTGGTCGGGATTGAAGGTGCCATTGGAGCCATCACCGCGCGGCACCTGGCAGGCGATCTTGGTCGCCAGGTCGTCCACCTTGAAACGGGTGATGGGGCTGGCGCCGGACTGCCCCGCCAGAAGGCGTGACCAGGTCTCTTCCACGCCGCAGGCCAGCGGCGTGACAAGACCCAGGCCCGTGACGACGACCCTGCGCATAGGCTTAAACCTTTATCGCCGGATCAGGAGGCGTTGGCTTTGTCGATATACTTGACGGCGTCGCCGACGGTCACGATGGACTCGGCGGCGTCATCGGGGATTTCGATGCCGAATTCCTCTTCAAACGCCATCACCAGTTCTACGGTGTCCAGGCTGTCGGCGCCCAGATCTTCGATGAAGGACGCAGTATCCGTGACCTTCTCGGCGTCGACATTCAAATGTTCGACAACGATCTTCTTCACGCGCTCGGCAGTATCGCTCATGGACTTGTAAGCCTCTCTAGATTTCAAACCGGCAATTGCTGAAAACGCCGTACCCGCGCCTTGGGTGCTTCGCGGGGTGGCCGGTTAGGTATCATAAACCTTTCCCCGCCGCCAACAAAGCAACTAAGTATCTGATTTTCCAGTCATATCATCGCCATGCCGCCATTGATATGGATGGTTTCGCCCGTGACATAGGCGGCTTCCTCGGACGCCAGATAGGCCACGGCGGCCGCGATTTCCTGCGGCATGCCAATTCGCCCGGCCGGAACCCGGCCTGCAATCATCGCTTTTTGCTGGTCGTTGAGCACGTCGGTCATGGCGGTCTGGATGAAACCGGGAGCCACGGCATTGACCGTGATGTTCCGGCTGGCGACTTCGATGGCCAGGCTCTTGCTCATGCCGATCAGGCCGGCCTTGGCGGCGGCATAGTTGCCCTGCCCCGGATTGCCGGTCGCAGCCACCACCGAAGTGATCTGGACGATGCGGCCCCAGCGCTTTTTCATCATGCCGCGCAGCACGGCGCGGGACAGGCGGAAGGCGGCGGTGAGATTGACGGCGATAACCTGGTCCCACTCCTCGTCCTTCATGCGCATGAAGAGATTGTCTTTGGTGATGCCGGCATTGTTGACCAGGATATCGATGCTGCCGCCGACCGCTTCTTCCGCCGCCTTGGGCAGCGCCTCGACCGAGGCGATATCGGAAAGATTCGCGGGCGCGATGAAGGCGCCTTCGCCCAGTTCGGCGCGCACCGCTTCCAGCGCATCGGCGCGGGTGCCGGACAGAACCACTTTGGCGCCCTGGCCATGCAGTGCCCTGGCAATGGCCCCGCCGATACCGCCGGAAGCGCCGGTCACGAGCGCCGTCTTTCCAGTCAGGTCAAACATCAGAGCGCCTTTCCAAATGCTTCTAAATCGGCGGGCGTTTCGAGCGTCACGGTGGCAAGGTCCTTGTCGATGCGCTTGACCATGCCGGTCAGGACCTTGTTGCCGAATTCGATGGTGGTGTCCACGCCCAGCGACCGGAGCGCCAGGATGCTTTCACGCCAGCGCACACGCCCCGTAACCTGTTCCACCAGCAGCCGGCGAACGGCTTCGGGATCGCTCGCTTCGGCAGCGGTGACGTTTGCCAGCACCGGCACGGCCAATGGGCGGATGGTGACGGCAGCGAGGGCCTGCGCCATCGCGTCGGCGGCAGGCTGCATCAAGGGGCAATGAAAGGGCGCGGAGACCGGCAGCGGCAAGGCGCGCTTGATGCCCTTGGCTTTCGCGATCTCGCCGGCGCGGGCCAGCGCCTCCAGCGTGCCGGAAATCACCACCTGGCCGGGGGCGTTGTCATTGGCGACGACGCATGTGCCGCCGCCCGCAGCGGCCTCCTTCGCCACCTCTTCGGCGGCTTCGATCTCGGCGCCGATCAGCGCGGTCATGCCGCCTTCGCCCAGAGGCACCGCCGACTGCATCGCCAGGCCGCGCGTCTTGAGAAGACGCGCGGTGTCGGCAAGGCTGAAGGCACCGGCGGCGCACAGCGCGGAATATTCCCCCAGGCTGTGGCCGGCGACCAGGCGCGCATAGCGCGCAATGGTAAGGCCCATGTCCTTTTCCAGCACCCGCGCCACCGCAATCGAGGCGGCCATGATGGCGGGCTGGGCGTTCTCGGTCAGCAGCAGGTCGGACTCCGGTCCTTCCCACATGATTTTGGAAAGTTTCTGCGACAGCGCGTCGTCGACTTCCTGGAACACTTCGCGCGCGCTGGCGAAAGCATCGGCCAGTGCCTTGCCCATGCCGATAACCTGGCTGCCCTGGCCGGGAAAAAGAAAAGCGCGAGTCATGGCGGCGTACAAATCAAGAGCGTCACCTCAAGTCAAGCGAGGGTGGAACTTTCTGGAAATTACTTCGCCGCCACCAAGGCTTCGGCGGCGCGGCGGGACGCGGCCTGCAGGCGCGAACCCCAGATGTAACGGCAGAAGAAGGCGAACACAGCGATACCCACGATCCAGCCCAGCACCTCGCTGCCGGTGGCGCGGATGGTCCAGTGCGCAAGCAGCCAGGTGGCGCCAAGGCCGAAGCCCACCGGGGCGCACAGCACCATCAGCGCCAGAAGAATGATGGACAGGCTGGCAATCTCCGCACCGATGCCGGCAAACAGCCGGTCCAGCCGCGTCCAGTGATCTTTCACCTTCTGCGCCCGAATCTGGTTTTCGATCGACTCCATCTTCATCGGCTCATCCCGCAAAGACTCTCATGACGATCCTACTACCGGTCGTCCCGTACGGCTACGCCCTGAAAATACCGCCGCCCGATCACAATCACCGACACGCCCGCCAGCACCAACATGCCCGACAGCAAGCTCATGCCCAGCACGAAATCGCCGGTGGTCTGGCGCGCCCAGCCCATCAGATACGGCCCGAAGAAGCCGCCGAGGTTGGAAAAGGAATTGAGCAGCGCCAGCCCGCCCGCCGCCGCTGCACCGCGCAGCAGCGCCGACGGCAAGGTCCAGAACACCGCCAGCGCGGCATAGATGCCGCAGCAGGCGACGCACAGGCAGGCAATCACCAGAGCGTGATGGGTGAACAGCACCGCGCCCAGCATGCCCGCGGCCCCGGCAAAGGCGCCGAAAGCAACATGCCCGGCGCGCTCGCCGCTGCGGTCGCTGGACCAGCCCAGCGCCACCATCGCACCCGTCGCCAGCAGGTAGGGCAGCGCCACGATGAAGCCGGTCTCGATATTGGAATAACCCATCACCTTTATCATCTGCGGCTGCCACAGGTTGAGGCCATAGAGGCCGATGACGATGGAAAAGTCCGGGATCATCAGGATCCAGATGCGCTTGTCCTTCAGCATCTCGACAAAGCCGTGCAGCGCGCCGGGCGGCTCGGCCGCCAGCCGCGCGGTGATGATGCGCTTTTCATCCTCGGAGAGAAATTTCGCCTGCTGCGGCCCATCGGGCAGCACCCACAAGGTGGCCAACCCGCACAGCAGCGAGGGAATGCCTTCGAGCAGCAGCATCCATTGCCATCCCCTGAAGCCCCAGCCTTCGATCCCCAGCAGCCAGCCGGAGATCGGCGCGCCGATCACATTCGACAGCGGCACCGCCGCCAGGAACAGCGCGATGAAGCGCGCCCGCGTGGCCGAGGGAAACCAGTAGGTCATGTAGAGGATCATGCCGGGATAAAGCCCGGCCTCGGCGGCGCCCAGCAGGAAACGCAGCACATAAAAGCCCAGCGGCTCGGTCACGAAAGCCGTCAGCATGGACAGCAGGCCCCAGGTGACGCAGATGCGGCACATCCAGACGCGCGCCCCCACTTTCTGCAGCATCAGGTTGGATGGCACCTCGAACAGGAAATAGCCGAAGAAGAAAATGCCGGCGCCAAAGCCATAGACCTGCGCCGAAAAGCCCAGGTCCTGGTTCATGGCCAGGGCCGCGAAGGAAATATTCACCCGGTCCAGGAAGCTGACGACATACATCAGCATCATGAACGGGATCAGCCGCCAGGCGGCGCGCGCCAGTATCTTGTCGGAGGCAAGCCGGTCTGCTGCGGAGATCATCTAGCGCTTGCGCAGCACGCTTTTGGACAGGAGCTGCATCGAGCCCGCCGCCAGGATCATCACCCCCACGCACATGAACAGGCCAATGCGGTGATCGCCGGTGTGGGTGCGCAGCCAGCCCATCAGATAGGGCGCGAGAAAGCCGCTGAGATTGCCCACGCTGTTGATCAGGGCGAAGGCGCCGGCCGCGGCGGTGCCGCCCAGGAACAGCGGCGGCACGGTCCAGAAGGTGGAAAGCCCGGCATAGACGCCGCCCGACACCAGGCAGAAGCCGGCGATGACGATGACGTCATTGCCGCCCACCGCCGCGACGGTGTAGCCGGCCGCCGCGATCAGCGCGGACAGGGAAAAATGCAGCGCCCGTTTGCCGGTGCGGTCGCTGGAAACCCCCATGCCCCACAGGATGATCAAGGAAAAGAGATAGGGGATCATCACGATCGCGCCCGTCTCGCTGTTGGTATAGCCCATGCCCTTGATCATCTGCGGCATCCAGAAGCCCAGCGCATAGATGCCGAACACGATGCAGAAGTCCGGCACCATCAGCGCCCACACCCGCCAGTCCGCGAACATGCCGCCAAGCCCATGCACTTCGGCCTGCGGCTCCCGGGCCAACTCCGCCAGCGCGACCTCTTTTTCGCGTGGATTGAGGAAGCCGGCCTTCGTCGGATTGTCGGGCAATCCCCACAGCGCGATCACGCCAAGTGCGAAGGTGGGAATGGCTTCCAGAATGTACATCCACTGCCAGCCGTGCAGGCCATGCATCTCAAGGCCGAGCAGCCAGGTGGAAAGCGGCGCGCCGATGATGTTGGAAATGGGAATGCCGGCGCAGAAGATCGCCAGGATGCGCGCCCGCGTCGCCGACGGAAACCAATAGGTGAAATACAGCAGGATGCCGGGATAGAAGCCCGCTTCCGCCACGCCCAGCAGGAAGCGCACGACGTAAAAACTGTACTTGTCCCAGACAAAGGCATTGGCCATCGAGATCACGGCCCAGGTCAGCATGATGCGCGACAGCCACAGCCGCGCCCCGACCTTTTCCATGATCAGGTTCGACGGCACCTCGAACAGGAAATAGCCGACAAAGAAGATGCCGGCGGCAAAGCCATAGATTTCCGGCGTCAGGCCCAGATCCTGATTCATCGTCAGGGCGGCGAAGCCGACATTCACCCGGTTGAGGAAGGCGGCGATGTACATCACCACGATCAGTGGCACCAGGCGCAGCGCTGCCTTGCGGAACACCGCGTCCGCTTCGCTTTTCAGAATATCCATGAAGCCCCCGATTTTGCGGGCGAGCGTGGCGCGAAGGCGGCACCGATTGCAAGACGGCGGTGGCGGCGATTATTCCATGGCGCCGGACAGGGTGATGTACGCGCCCGACCGCTGCGGCCCCACGCCCCGTACCGCGGCGATTCCCACCAGCGCGACCAGGGCTGCGATCAGGCCGATTTCTATGAGCGTGGCGCCCTCGCGGACGGGCGGCTGGGGAGACACTGCCATGACAGGATAAGGCGCCGGGCCGCCGGACCGGTCCCGCCCGCCTGCTTTCTTGCCTAGGAAACGACTAATCCCTTGTTTTGTAACGGCTTCGTACGGGGCTCCGGGCAAAAAGCCCACATTTCTGCGGCAAACCTTGCTCCCGCCAGCGCCTTCCTTTATAGCCCCGCCCTCAACGGCTGCGGTCGGCCGGGGGCCCTCACACGGAGGGTGTGCGCATGGTGCGCGTCCCGGACGAGCCAAGGCGAGGTGCAGATCCCCTGCCCTTCGTTCCGCGGCCAAATGAAAGGGACCAAAGATGGCTCTTTATGAGCATCTTCTGATCGCGCGCCAGGACATCAGCGCGCAACAGGTGGACGCACTCGCCACCCACCTCAAGACCATCGTCGAAGGCGAAGGCGGCAAGATCGAGAAGCAGGAATATTGGGGCCTGCGCGGACTTGCCTATCGCATCAAGAAGAACCGCAAGGGCCACTATGTCCTGCTGAACATCAATGCGCCGTCCAATGCGGTGATCGAGCTGGAACGCCAGCTGAAGATCAACGAAGACGTGCTGCGCTACATCACCGTCAAGGTTGACCAGTTCGACGTCTCGTCGAGCAAGGCCCGCCGCGACGACAAGCCCGAAGGCGCCAAGCCCGAAGGCGAAGCCGAGGAGATTCTGGTATGAGCTTTGGTGGAAACCGTGACGGCGGCCGCGAAGGCGGCCGTGGTGGAGATCGTGAAGGCGGACGCGGCGGCGACCGCGAAGGCGGACGTGGCGGCGATCGCGACGGCGCCCGCCGTCCCTTCTTCCGCCGCAAGAAGACCTGCCCCTTCTCCGGCGATAACGCGCCGAAGATCGACTACAAGGACGTCAAGTTGCTGCAGCGCTTCATTTCCGAGCGCGGCAAGATCGTGCCGTCCCGCATCACCGCGGTCAGCAACAAGAAGCAGCGCATTTTGGCCAACGCCATCAAGCGCGCCCGCTTCATGGCGCTGCTGCCCTATGTCGTGAAGTAGGAGAACCACCATGCAAGTGATCCTGCTCGAACGCGTCGAAAAGCTCGGCCAGATGGGCGATGAAGTGAAGGTGAAGGACGGCTTCGCCCGCAACTTCCTGCTGCCCAAGAAGAAGGCCCTGCGCGCCACCAAGGCGAACCGGGAATACTTCCTGGGC
>Ga0114974_10000856_pt1 | contig 24508 bp, 28 predicted proteins | sample S_130206_EF_Meta_FD_87318 | JGI IMG/M metagenome (GOLD analysis project Ga0114974, IMG submission 87318) | Freshwater microbial communities from Lake Simoncouche, Canada to study carbon cycling - S_130206_EF_MetaG | ecosystem: Environmental > Aquatic > Freshwater > Lake | place: Lake... | reverse complement strand
TCAAGTTTGCCTTCGAAGCCATGACCGTCTTCCTTCTCACCCATGCCGGTTTCCAGGCTGCCGAGCACGCCGAGCTCGCCCTCGACGGACACGCCGCAGGCATGGGCCATGTCGACCACCTGGTGGGTGACATCGACGTTGTAATCGTAGGAGGCCGGGCTCTTGCCATCGGCCATCAGGCTGCCGTCCATCATCACGCTGGTGAAGCCGTACTGAATGGCTGTGGCGCAAGTGGCGGGGCTGTTGCCATGGTCCTGGTGCATGCAGACCGGAATGTGCGGATAGATCTCAACCAAGGCGTCGATCAGGCGCGTCAGCATGATGTCGTTGGCATAGGCGCGCGCACCGCGGCTGGCCTGGATGATCACCGGCGCGTCAAGTTCGTCGGCGGCCTCCATGATCGCGAGGCCCTGCTCCATATTGTTGATGTTGTAAGCCGGCAGGCCGTAGTCGTTCTCAGCGGCATGATCGAGCAACTGACGAAGGGTGATGCGCGCCATTTCAATTCGCCCCGAATCTAAAAGCCAAGAAGGCTGTTTCTAACATTGGCCCGCCGATTTTCGCTACTCGGTCCATGGGCCGGGATGGTCCTCGCGCTTATGCGCCTTGCGTCGCTTGATCTGGCCGCGAATGCTGCGGAACTCTTTCCACGAAAGCAGATCCATCCCCATCAGCAGGATTGCCCCGATGGCATCGGCGAGCGGCGCATTCACTGGATGGGTCAGGAACTCCGCCACGGCGTCAACTCTCCAGACACGCTACGCCCGGCAGGGCCTTGCCTTCCATCCATTCTAGGAAGGCACCGCCTGCTGTGGAGACAAAGCTGAAGCGGTCTACGACCCCGGCATGATTGAGCGCGGCCACAGTGTCGCCGCCGCCAGCCACGGCCACGAGCTTGCCGGCCTCGACCAAGTCGGCCGCATGGCGTGCACAGTCCACGGTCGCTGTGTCGAAGGGCGGCACCTCGAAAACGCCGAGCGGGCCGTTCCAGACCAGGGTCTTGGAGTTTTCCATGGCGCGCTTGAGTCGCGCCACAGTCTCGGGGCCAGCGTCCAGAATTCGCTCGTCGTCGTCGACCTCGCCCAGGCCGCGCACGCGGGCGGCGTCGCCGGGGCCAAGACGTTCGGCCACCACGATATCGAGCGGTAGGAAGAGCTTGCAGTTGTTGCGTCCGGCCAGACGAATAATCTCGCGCGCCGTCTCGGCCAGATCCTTCTCACAGTAGGAGGCTCCGACGTCGTGCCCCTGTGCGTAAAGGAAGGTGTTAGCCATCCCACCGCCGATGGCCAGCTTGTCCAGGCGGGTGACGAGATTTTTCAGTAGGTCCAGCTTAGTCGAAACTTTGGAGCCGCCGACGATACCGATCAAAGGGCGCTGAGGATTGCCAAGTGCGCTATCCAACGCCTCAAGCTCTCGCTGCATGGAAAGGCCGGGATAGGCGGGAAGCTTGCGCGCTAGCCCCTCGGTTGAGGCGTGGGCGCGGTGTGCGGCGCTGAAGGCGTCGTTGACGTAGATGTCGCCGTTGGCCGCTAGGGCTTCGATGAAGGCGGGATCGTTCTTTTCCTCACCGGCGTGGAAACGCAGGTTTTCGAGCATGGCGACGCCGCCATCCTCCAGCGCCCTCACCACCTTTGCGGCAGCCGGGCCGATACAGTCATCCGCAAAATATACCGGCTGATCCAGCAGGGTCGAAAGCGCCGCAACGAGGGGTGCCAGACTCATTTCCGCCACCCGCTTGCCCCTGGGCCGATCGAAGTGCGCGATCAGCACAACCTTGGCACCCTGGGTCGAGAGGAACCGTATCGTTGGTAGGGCGACGCGCAGACGTGTGTCGTCGCTGATCCGCCCGCCTTCCATCGGCACGTTGAAGTCCACCCGGACCAGTACGCGCTGGCCCTTGAGATTGGCTTGTCCGAGGTCGCGGAAAGTCATTTTTACAGGAACTTCGCCATAGCCAGAGCCGTGTCGGCCATGCGGGTCGAGAAGCCCCACTCGTTGTCGTACCAGCTCAGAACCCGGGCCAGCTTGCCATCGACCACCTGGGTCTGGGGCAGGGCGGCCGTCGAGCTGGCGTCGACGTGGTTGAGGTCGGTCGAGACCAGCGGCTCTGTGGTGTAGGCCAGAACGCCCTTCATCGGGCCATCGGCGGCGGCCATCAGCGCGGCATTGATTTCTTCGACAGTCACATTCCGGTTGGCCACGACCTTGAGGTCGACGACCGACACGTTTGGGGTCGGTACGCGGATCGAGCTGCCGTCCAGCTTGCCCAACAGTTCGGGCAACACCAGCCCCAGCGCCTTGGCTGCGCCGGTCGATGTGGGGATCATGGATAGGGCCGCCGCGCGGGCGCGGTAGAGGTCCTTGTGCATGGTATCCAGTGTCGGCTGATCACCGGTGTAGCTGTGGATCGTGGTCATATAGCCGCGTTCAATGCCAAACAGATCGTTCAGCACCTTGGCGACTGGGGCCAGGGCGTTGGTGGTGCAGGAGCCGTTGGAAACAACGATGTCGTCAGCACCCAGCAGGTGGTGGTTCACCTGGTAGACAATGGTCTTGTCGACGCCTTCTGCCGGGGCGCTGATCAATACGCGCTTGGCACCGGCGGTCAGATGGGCGCTAGCCTTGGCCTTGTCCGTGAACAGGCCCGTGCACTCCAGGGCGATATCGACACCCATTTCCTTGTGCGGCAACTGCGACGGATCGCGGATGGCCGTGACCCTGATCGGCCCCGTGCCGGCGTCGATCGTGTCGCCCTTGACTGTGACCGTCCCGGGGAACCGCCCGTGCACGCTATCGTAACGCAGCAAATGGGCGTTGGTTTCGACCGGCCCCAGGTCGTTGATCGCTACCACTTCAATATCAGTGCGGCCATGCTCGATAATCGAGCGCAGAACTAGGCGGCCGATACGGCCAAAACCGTTGATGGCGACGCGGATAGCCATGGGGCTCTTTCTCCTTCGGCATTCAAAAACTGTTCTTGGTGTTGTGCTGGTGCCCGCCTGGATGTCAACCTTGGAAGGCGGCCCCTTTCGGTCGTGGGCCAGTGCGGGCTATAGATATGCGCCGGGCCGACGGAGGGCCACTGACTATGCAGAATGCAATTGAAGGTGAGGCTTTGGAACAGGCCGCTCGCCGACTTGAACAGGCCGTATCCCGCCTTGAGCAGCGCCTAGCCAGCAGGGTCAGTGAGGCCGGGGCTGCCGCCGGCGGTGCGTTTGACCAGGATCGCGCTATGCTGGCCAGCGAACTGGACGCCGCGCGTGCCCGAGAAAAAGACCTGATGGCCGCCGGTGCCGACGCCTCTGCCGCGCTTGGCCGAGCTATCGAAGAAATCCGTGCTGCCCTCGGACCGGAGACTTAGCCCATGGCCCAGCTGACCCTCTACATCAACGGCCGGCCCTATACCGTCGGCTGCGAAGACGGGCAGGAGGCGCATCTGATGGAGATCGCCAAACTGTTCGATGCCCAGGTGCGTACTGTGAGCCAGGATGTCGGCCAATTGGGCGAGACGCGGCTATTTCTGATGGGGGCCCTACTGCTGGCAGACGAGCTGGGCGATCTGAAGATGCGCAATGCCCGCGCGGAGGCTGAACTGGCCCGCTTGCAAGCTGTCCAGGCGGCCCTCGAAAGTCGTACCGTACAGGCCCTTGAGGCGGCGACCGCTAAGATCGAGGCTCTGGGCGCCTAAGATCGCCGCGTCTAGACCGCTCGCTCGGGTGCCTGCGGCGTCATGGTGCTGGCCAATATCCAGGACCGAAGTCTGACCGACCCCTACTTTGCCCCGATCTGGGAAGCTATCGACGATCTCAGCCTGCCCTTGCTGGTGCACCCTCCCTATCCGCCGGGTGCTGACCTGATGGATATGAGCCGGTACGACCTCTCTTGGTCGGTTGGCTTTATGTCTGACGCCACGCTGTGCTTCGCCCGGATGATCTTCGACGGGTTCCTCGACCTCCACCCGAACATCAAGCTGATTGCGTCACAAGGCGGCGTTACCGTGCCGTACCTGGTTGGCCGTTTTGATAAGGGCCACGAGGTGGAATTGCCCTCGATCCGCAAGATCAAGGCGCCGCCATCGGCCTATCTCAAGCGTATCTGGTACGACTGCATTATATCGACCGCAGACGCCCTGAACTATCTGGTCAAGATCGTGGGCGTAGATCGTGTTCTTTACGGAACCGACTATCCGCACTGGGTGCACGACATGGCGGGGTCGTGGACGCATACACGCGAAATGCCAACGCAACATCGGGACGCCATTCGGGGCGGGAACGCGCAGACGCTGTTCGGTCTGTAGGCACCTTCCAGCCACACCCAAAGTTAACGCCTGTCAGTGCGGTGAGGGTGGCGAAAATTGTCAGGAGCGCCTACAGGTGTGGGTGGCGGGCCTTGCTGCGGCTCTCGTCGAAGGCAACCATATTCCTGTGACCTTAATTCACTCTACGGGATCTGTACCTATTCGTGGCCGTGGCTGCGAGTACACGGAGCCCACCTGTTACGACAGGTCCGAGGGAATTGAACCGTCCTTCACGGCTCTTGCGGCGCCGCCACCTTATACCCCTTCTCGACGGCCCGATGCTGCGCGCTGCTGACGCCAAAAAGGTCCTGCGCGCTACCTTGCTGGATCACCGAAAGGGTTTGGCCGCGGCCCATCCCGATGCAGGGAACACAGCGGCATCGCTGGTGCCACCCGAGCTCTATGGTTTCAAATGCGCCGCGGGTTATCACCCGATCCGCGCCGAGATCGATCCAGCCCCGCTAATGCGGGCCCTGGCCGCCAGAGGCGTGGCCCTGTGCCTGCCCAGTGCTCGCCCTGGGCAGGCGCTGGACTTCCGGTATTGGTCGCCGGGCGATCCACTCAGCCGCGGCCGCTATGGCATAGAGGAGCCGCACGAGGACGCCCTGAGCGCCACGCCGGACCTGATTATCGTGCCCTTGGCCGCCTTCGATACCGCCGGCCATCGCCTGGGATATGGCGCGGGCCATTTCGACCGCGCCCTTGCGGCGCTTCGCCTCAGCAGCACGGTCTTCGCGCTGGGTCTAGCCTATGCTGAGCAGGAGGTCGCCGCCGTGCCATTCGAGCCGCATGATCAGAAGCTGGACGCGGTTCTGACCGAAAAGGGCTATAGGCTCTTCGCATGAGGATTGCCTTTTTTGGAGACGTGGTCGGTCGCAGCGGGCGCGACGGCCTGGCCGACCACCTGCCGGGCCTGCGCCGTGACCTCGGCCTAGAGTTCGTGGTCATCAATGCCGAGAACGCCGCCGCCGGGTTTGGAATTACCGAGAATACCGCTCGCGAGCTGTTCGACGCCGGTGCCGACTGCCTGACGCTCGGCAATCACAGTTGGGATCAGAAGGAGGCGCTGACCTATATCGTGCGGGAGCCGCGGCTTATCCGACCGCTGAACTATCCGGTCTTGGCTGACGCCCCCGGGCGCGGTGCCAATCTATTTGAGACTAGCAGCGGCAAGTCGATCCTGGTGGTCAACCTGCTGGGCCGCGTGCACATGGATGCACTGGACGATCCTTTCGCTGCCGTCGACAGGGTGTTGAATGATACGCCCTTGGGCAGCGTGGCTGACGCCATCCTCGTCGACATGCATTGCGAGGCGACCAGCGAGAAGATGGCCATGGGCCATTTTTGCGACGGCCGTGCCAGCCTGGTGGTCGGTACCCACACCCATGTGCCTACGGCCGACTGTCAGATCCTGAACGGCGGCACCGCCTATCAGACAGACGCCGGGGCCTGCGCCGACTACGACAGCGTTATCGGCAACCACAAGGACGAGCCGATCCGCCGGTTCACCACCCGCATTTCCAAAGAGCGCTACCGTCCGGCCGACGGCGAGGCTACGGTCTGCGGACTTTACCTCGAAACCGATGACCGCACCGGCCTGGCTCAGCGCATAGAACCCATCCGGGTCGGCGGGCGACTTAGCCGCACCGTTCCGGTGGTCTAAAGCCCGAGGGCGGCCTGCCCGCTAGATGAAATCGGCCAGGATCACGGTGCTGGCCGTAACCCCGGTCAGTTGCACCACCATTGACGCCAGGTTGGTGTTCGTCAGGTCGAAGAACACATTGGTGTCTGAACCGACCTGCTCGGCCACCACATCCGTTCCTGTATGGCCGGCGAAGTAGCTGTTGGCGTCGGTTTGGGCCGGGGCATAGGCCGATTGGCTGCCGCCGGTATAGATGACGCTCACCGTGCCGAGGGTGGTCTGGATCTTGTCGACCGTGACGTTGAAGTCGGTGATGACGTCCCAACTGGCAGTGGTGACCGTGCCCGATGTGAAGGCACCGGAATCGGTGTTCGCGAGCACGAAAACGTCGTTTCCCATCTCGCCAACCAGGGTATCTACGCCCGCGCCGCCGGTCAGCGTGTCGTTGTCGGCCGCGCCGTAGAGCGGGTCGTTACCGTTGCTGCCGCCCAGACTGTCGTTGCCGCCGGTCGCCGCTCAGGGCTAAATGCTTGCCAACGCCTCGATTTGGCGAGCAGAAGAAGCAACATGGCCGGCCATTCAAAGTTCAAGAACATCATGCACCGCAAGGGCCGCGCCGATGCGGCCCGGTCAAAGCTGTTTTCCAAACTGTCTCGCGAAATCACGGTGGCCGCCAAGGCGGGCATGCCGGATCCGAACATGAATCCGCGTCTGCGTTTGGCCGTGAATAACGCCAAGGCTGAGTCCTTGCCCAAGGACGTGATCGATCGCGCGATCAAAAAGAGCCAGATGGGCGATGCCGCCAACTATGATGAGATCCGCTACGAGGGCGTAGGCCCTGGCGGGGTCGGTATCGTGGTCGAGGTGCTGACCGACAATCGGAACCGCGCGGCCGCCAATGTGCGCAGTATCTTCGGCAAGATGGGCGGCAACATGGGGGCCACCGGCTCGGTGGCGTTCAACTTCGATCGTGCCGGTGAGATTCGCTATCCGTCCAAGGCCGGTACCGAAGATGCCGTGATGGATGCCGCCATCGAGGCCGGTGCCGACGACGTCGAGTCAGACATGGGTGACGGCGTCTACGAATTCGGCGAGGGCCACACCATCTATACGGCCTTTGAAGCCCTCAACGAGGTCGCCGCCGCCCTGGAAAAGACCCTGGGACCGGCCAACAGCACCAAGATAATCTGGCGGCCGAAGAGTCTCGTGCCGGTCGCTGGCGAGCAAGCCGCTGCCCTGATGCGGCTGATTGACGGTCTCGACGAGGAAGACGATGTCCAGGCGGTCTACGCCAACTTCGACATCAGCGATGAGGATATGGCTACCCTGGCAGGATGATCCCTCCCTGCTTAATCGTTTAGGCGGCGGGCCTACCCTGGCGTTAACCCATCCGCACTTTCCTCGCGTTAAAGCATGAGCGACAGTGGGGAACACATGATGAACGCTGCCCCGATTCGTATCCTTGGCCTGGACCCTGGCCTGCGCCGCACCGGCTGGGGCCTGATCTCTGTGGAAGGCTCCCGCCTTAGCCATGTGGCCCATGGCGTTATCAGCCCGCCCGATGGGATGAGCCTGGCCGAACGGCTGTTGTGGCTGTTCGAGGCCATCGAGGGCGTTATCGCCGCCCATGGCCCGCATGAAGCGGCGGTCGAGGAGACCTTCGTCAACGCCAATCCGCAGTCGACGCTTAAGCTGGTGCAGGCCCGCGCCGCCGCCATGATCGCCCCGGCCCGCGCCGGCGTGCCCGTGGCTGAGTACGCCGCCCGTTACGTTAAAAAGGCCGTAGTCGGCACCGGCGCGGCGGACAAGTCCCAGATCGCCTTCATGGTTGCCCGGCTGCTACCCAGTAGCGGCTCGCCGATGGCGGATGCCGCCGACGCCCTGGCCGTGGCCATCACCCACGCGGGTGCGCGCCGCTTAGCCGCCCTTAGGCCTGTCGCGTGATCGGGCGTTTGCGTGGCCTGCTGGCTGAGATCGGCGAGGAGGAGGCCGTGATCGACTGCGGTGGGGTTGGCTATGTGGTGCGTCTGGGTGCCAAGACCCTGTCGCGCCTGCCGGCCCTTGGCGACGACGTCACTCTGCAAGTTGAGAGCCAGTGGAGCGAGTCGCAGGGCCTGCGCCTGTCAGGCTTTCTCACGCGAGAGGAAAAACAGGCTTTCGTCGCGCTCCATTCAATTCAGGGCGTGGGCCCCAAGGCGGCCATGGCGGTTCTGGATGTGCTGTCACCGGCCGACCTGGCGCAGGCGGTAGCGCGTGAGGACAAGAGCGCCGTCGGCCGGGCCAATGGGGTCGGGCCGAAACTGGCCCTGCGCATCATCACCGAGCTGAAGGGCAAGTCGCTGGGCGCAAGCCTGAACATCGCCTCGCCCGGCGCTGCGCCCCTTGCGCCGGCTGCACCATCGATTTCCGGCGAGGCCACGGCTGCCTTGATGGGGCTTGGCGTCAATGAAGGGCTGGCCCGCCGCGCTGTTGACCTCGCCCTGCTTCGCCTGGGTGATGACGCGCCCTTAGCCGAGCTGATCCGGGCCGCCTTGCAGGAGACCACCCGGTGAGTCGGCTGATCGAGGCCGGCGAGGGGCCCGAGCCCGCTGACAAGGCGCTCCGACCGCAGACTCTGGCCGAGTTCGTCGGCCAGCCCAAGGCCAAGGCCAATCTGTCGGTGTTCATCGAGGCGGCCCGCCAGCGTGGCGAGGCCATGGACCATGTGCTGCTGTTTGGCCCGCCGGGGCTGGGCAAGACCACCCTGGCCCAGATCGTCGCCCGCGAACTGGGCGTGAATTTCCGTACCACCAGCGGACCGGTTCTGGCTAAGGCCGGAGACCTGGCCGCAATCCTGACCAATCTCGAGCCGCGTGATGTTTTGTTCATCGACGAGATTCATCGCCTGTCGGCACCGGTTGAGGAAATTCTCTACCCAGCCATGGAAGATCATGTGCTGGACCTGATGATCGGTGAGGGGCCCAGTGCTCGCTCGGTGCGGATCGACCTGGCCCCCTTCACCCTGGTGGCGGCGACGACGCGGGCGGGTCTGTTGGCGACGCCGTTGCGAGACCGTTTCGGCATCCCGCTACGGTTGGAGTTCTACTCCAAGGCGGAGCTTTGCCAGGTGCTTGCCCATGCCGCACGCAAGCTGGGCCTCGACTTGAGTGCGGATGGCGCGGCAGAAATCGCCGCTCGGTCGCGGGGCACGCCGCGTGTGGCGGGCCGCTTGCTGCGCCGGGTGCGCGATTTCGCAGCTGCGGAAGGCGCTCTGGTGATCGACCAGGCGGTGGCGGCCCGTTCCCTGGCCCGGCTGGAGGTCGATCAGGCGGGGCTAGACGGCCTCGACCGCCGCTACCTCGACGCCTTGATTGGACATTACGGTGGCGGTCCTGCTGGGGTGGAAACGCTCGCCTATGCCATCGCCGAGGCCCGTGACGCGGTAGAGGATGTGATCGAGCCTTTCCTGATGCAGCAGGGCTTCATCCAGCGTACCCCGCGCGGCCGCATCGCTTGCGCTCGCGCCTACGAGCACATGGGACTGACTCCGCCCGCCGCGCCACCTATTGCGGGGCAGGGTGCCCTGTTCGAGGATGAGGCATGAGTGAGCCTTCCGTCGGCCAGTTCCGCGATGGGGCCCACTGGCTTGCTGTTCGGGTTTACTACGAGGACACCGACTTCACCGGGGTGGTCTATCACGCCAACTATCTGCGCTACATGGAGCGGGGTCGGTTGGACTTCCTGCGACTAGCGGGGGTGAATCACCAGGGTCTGCAAACGCAGGACGCCACCGCATTCGCCATCGCCCATATGGACATCGCTTTTAAGAAGCCGGCGCGGGTTGATGACGCCCTGATCGTGCGTACCGCGTTTTCGGCCCCCACAGGCGTTCGCCTCATCGCGCGCCAGTGCGTCATGCGCGAGGGCGAGATTCTGGCGCAGGCAGTTGTGACCGCCGTTTGCGTTGGTCGCGATGGAAAGCCGCGCAAACCGCCCCGCTCCATGGTTGAGCTTTTGACGCCATGGTTTGCGCTTCGCTAGGCTGGGGCAAGACATCGGTGACGGCGCAGGCCATAGTTTCACCATGGCTACGGTACATTTGAGTGCCGATTCCACCTACCGAACTAAAGGAACGACCCGCCCATGGATCCTTCGAACGTTACGCCGGAGACTTTCTCCTTCCTCACCCTGTTCATTCGGGCCGACTGGGTGATCAAGGCAGTGATGACGGGTCTGGCCTTGGCCTCGCTTTGGTCTTGGGCGGTCATCATCGATAAGACCTTCCGCTTTACCTCACTGAATGCCGCAGCGGATAAGTTCGAGGATCAAGTCTCCGGCGGGCGCAGCCTGGAGGACGTGGCGACCGAAGCGGGCGAGCGTCCGCGCCAGCCTTTGCCGCGCATGCTACAGGCGGCGCTGAAGGAATGGCGTGATGCCCGTAAGGGCGGTGGTGCGCTGGGCGAAACCCAATCGGCCTTCCTGATCCAGCGCATCGACCGAGTCTTGGACTCCATGATCGCGCGCGAGAATGCCCGCGTCGAGGAGGGCCTGGGAAGCCTCGCGATCGTCGCCACGGCCTCGCCGTTCGTGGGGTTGTTCGGCACGGTATGGGGCATCATGCATGCGTTCCAGAACATCGCGATCCAGAAAAACACCTCACTTGCCGTGGTCGCACCGGCCATTGCCGAAGCGCTGTTTGCCACCGCAATTGGTTTGGTGGCTGCCATTCCGGCCTATATCGCCTACAACAAGTTCTCGACTGACGCAGGCAAGTTTGGCGGCCGTCTGGAGGGCTTCGCCGACGATCTGTCCACCGCTATCCAGCGGCGGCTGGCCGAGCGGGTGTGAACATGCCCGTCGAAGTTTGTGCGGCTTGCCGTTCGGAGCGGCTGGCGTTCTTGGACGTCGAGCCTGGTGGTGCGCCTAAGATGCAATCTGAAGTGGGGAGGCTTTAGCCGGTGGCCCTCTCTGCTAACGACGCTTTCGCGGCCGGCCGGCGCCGTGGCCGGCGCGGCCGGGGCCGACGCGGTGCCTTGTCGGAAATCAATGTAACGCCGCTAGTCGATGTGATGATGGTCCTGCTGATCATCTTCATGATCTCTGCCCCGCTGTTAACCGTGGGCGTGCCGATCGAACTGCCCAAGACGTCCGCCGGGGCACTCAACGACCAGAATCACCCGATCACGGTGTCGATCCGCCGCGACGGCCGGCTCTATCTGGGCGAGGACGAAGTGCCGTTCACGGCGCTAAGCGATCGGGCTATCGGCCTCGCCGCTGGCGAACTGGCGCGGCCGATCTATGTGCGCGCCGACGGCGGCGCGCAGTACGCCATTGTGGCCCAGGTCATGGCGGGCCTGTCGACTAGTGGCTTTACCCGCATCAACCTGATCACCGATACCGGTGGTCCCCCCTCTGGTTTGGCTGGGGATGCGAAGCCAGACGAAACGGCGTCGAAGGGCTAGGCCGTGGCTAGGTCACGCACCGAGACTAATTTTTCGCCAGCCGTTCTGGCCAGCGGGGCGCTGCATGGGCTGATCGCGGTGGTCCTGCTGATCGCTTGGCCGCATGCCTCCAAGCCGATCACCCTGGGCTCTGCGGTACCGGTGACCATCGTCGCGACGGGTCCTGTGGCCAATATCCGGCCGGCTGAACAGGCGCTGCTCGACCAGGAGGCTCAGACCGAGGCTCCAGTTCCCGACGCCGCGCCCGCGCCTGCCGCCCCAATCCCGGCCCCGACGCCGACGCCGCCCAAGCCCGATGCTGCGCCAAAGCCCGTCCCCGCGCCCATACCGGCGAAGGCCGTGGCCAAGCCAGCACCGCATCCGAGCCTGAACCTCGACACCCTGGCCGCTTCGATCGCCAAGCGCCAAGTGGCCGCTTCTGGCCAGACCCGCTCCCAGGCTCAACAAGGCCCAGCCCGTGCCGAAACGGCCGTCGAAGCCCGTCAGGCCGTGGGCGCATCGTCCGCCCTGACTGCCAGCGCGCTTGGCATCCTGGCCGCAGAACTGCAGCGGCGCTGGAACCCCAATTGCGCGGTAGAAGGCGGATCGTCGGTCGATATTCGTGTTGGATTCCGCCTGGTTCAGGGCGGAATGATTGCCGGTGATGTGGATTCCTCCGGCGCGACCGCGACCGATCCCGTGGTTAAGGCGGCGTCTGATCGCGCCGTGCGAGCCGTGCGCCAGGCCGCACCCTTCGAATCCCTGCCGCCGGAACTTTTCGGCCAGAGGGTCGTCGTCAACTTCAACGCCAAACAGGCCTGTTCGGCGTAAGGATGATTGTTATGCGTTTCTCTCTGCTGCTTTCTGCCCTTGCCCTGCTGGCCCTGCCGTTCGCTTCGGCGCATGCGCAGGGCCCTGACGCGCCGCCCGCTGCGGCGGAAGAGATCACCGTCGATGTCAACTCCGGCGCGGTGCAGCCTTTGCCAATCGCGGTGCCGGTCTTCAGCGGCGCTGCCCAGGGCGCTGATATCGCCAAGGTGATCATTACCAACCTGGAACGTTCGGGTCTGTTTCGACCCATCGACCCCTCGGCCTTTGTTGAGAAGTCGCTCGAGGTTAACGTTCAGCCGCGGTTCCCGGAGTGGAAAACGGTCGGGGCGCAGGCGCTCGTCAATGGCCAGACTACAGTTGAGGCGGACGGGCGCCTTCGGGTCGATTTCCGGCTATGGGACGTGTTCTCGGAAACCCAGTTGCTCGGCTTGCAGTTCACCTCCACGCCAGAGAACTGGCGGCGCGTGGCCCACAAGATCAGCGACGTGGTCTATGAGCGCCTGACCGGAGAGAAGGGTTATTTCGATACCCGCGTGGTGTTCGTGGCCGAGAGTGGTGCCAAGGTCGGGCGCATCAAGCGGCTGGCGGTCATGGATCAGGACGGCGCCAACCCATCCTATCTGACCGATGGCTCCTACCTGGTGATGACTCCGCGGTTTTCCTCGACCAGCCAGGAAATCACCTACATGGCTTTGCGACCCACTGGCTCCAGCGTTTATCTGTTCAACATCGAGACGGGCCGTCAGGAAACGCTCGGCATCTTTCCCGGCATGGTGTTTGCCCCGCGCTTTTCGCCAGGCGGCGACAAGGTCGCATTCAGCGTTGAGCGCGGCGGCAACAGCGATATCTATTTGATGGACCTGCGTACGCGGCAGACTAGTCGCGTGACCTCCGACCCCGCCATTGATACCTCGCCATCCTTCTCGCCGGACGGCTCCAAGATCGTGTTCAATTCCGACCGGGGCGGCTCGCCGCAGATTTACATGATGAATACCGATGGCTCGGGCGTACGGCGGATTTCCTATGGCACGGGCCGTTACACCACCCCCGTCTGGGCCCCGCGCGGCGATTTCATCGCCTTCACCAAACAGACCGGCGGCGAGTTTCATATCGGCGTCATGCGCGCCGACGGCAGCGATCAGCGTTTGCTGACCACCAGCTATCTCGATGAGGGCCCGACCTGGGCCCCCAATGGACGGGTGCTGATGTTTTTCCGTGAAACCTCGCCGGGCAATCCGCGTCTCTGGACCGTGGACATCACAGGCCGAATTCTTCGGCCTGCGCCCTACACCAGCGCTGCGTCCGACCCGGCCTGGTCGCCCTTATTGAACTAGGGAGATGGTTTGCACAGCATTGTGAGCCAAGCTGGCTTTTTTGATCCCATCTGGAGTAAAAACGCGTCAAGATGCGTCTATTCGGTTCAAACGATCCAAGGAGGACGTTGTGAGATTCGACATGAAGCGCGCCTTAACGCTGGCGTTGATTGCCTTCGCATCCGCCAGCCTGGCTGCCTGCGCGACCAAGAAGCCGCTGCCGGTAACCCCGCCGCCGCCGCCGCCGCCGGCTGCAATGCCTGCGCCGCCGCCGCCGGCCCCAGTGCCACCCCCTCCGGGTATTGCCCCCGGTTCGACGCAGGACTTCGTGGTCAATATCGGCGACCGTATCTATTTTGATTTCGACGCCTATGACCTGCGCGCCGATGCCCAGCCTGTGCTTGCCAATCAGGCCATCTGGCTGGTGCGCTACACCAATGTGAAGGTGCGAATAGAAGGCAATGCCGACGAGCGCGGCACCCGTGAATACAACCTGGCCTTAGGTGCGCGCCGTGCCAATTCTGTGCGCGACTTCCTGGTCTCTCATGGTGTCGCGGCCAATCGCATCGAGACCATTTCCTTTGGCAAGGAACGGCCGATCGCTGAGAGCTCTGACGAGGCGTCCTGGGCGCAGAACCGCAATGTCCATACCGCCATCACCGAGGGTGCCCGTTAAGGGCCTGCTGGGTCAGGCTCGATTTGGAGAAGGGACCGCGCGCGGTCCCTTCTTTGCATACGGTGGCCCCGCAGCCCTATTCTAGCCGCGCAAACCGACGAGTGTTCCGAACATGATGAGCCGTTCCGCCCTCGCCAAGATAATCGCCGCCGCCCTTGCTGGCATGACGCTGGCGGCGGCCGGACAGGGCCTGGCCCAGACCCCGATCGACAGCGATCCGCTCGATGATCGCTCCAAGCGTCGGCTCGACAATATGGAGAAGGTGGTGCGTGAACTACGCAGCATCGTTTACCAGGGGCGTAGCACCGGAAAGCCCATCGTTATCCAGTCTGCCGAGACTGATTCCGTGGTCGAGATCCTGAAGACCCACGTCGATGACCTCGAACAGTCGCTCAAGCGGATGACGGCCGATAACGAGACCCAGCTTCGCGATCTCGACCAAGCGCGCAAGGACCTGGCCGCCGCCCTAAACCATGAGGCCGCCCTCGAAGCCCGGCTTGGCGCACTCGAAGGCAAGGTCGCCACAGCCTTGGCCCCGCCCCCCGCCGAACAGCCGGCGGCTCCACCTACCGCTGCCTTGCCTTCGCCTGCGGCGGCTCCCGCCGTGACGCCGGCGGCGGCCTTTGCTGCGGCCAACAAACAGCTTCTCGATGGCGACTATCCCCATGCCGAAAGCGCCTTCGCCGATTTCGTGCAGCGATATCCTACGGACCCTCGCGCAGCTGAAGCCAACTATCATCTGGGACAGACCCTGACCGTACGCGCGAATACTGCCGATGCCGCCGGTGCCTATCTCTCGGCAATCCGCGGCTATCCGAAGACGGTCTGGGCGCCAGATGCCATGTTACAGCTGTCCCGTGCCCTGCTTACGCTTGGTGACCAAGCCAATGCCTGCAAGGTGCTGGACGACCTGAATAAGCGCTATCCGATGGCGCCACCGCCGGTGCAGTCCCGCGCGGCCACAACCCGGGCCCAGGCCAAGTGCGTACCCTGATCGAAGCGGTCGAGGCGATCCTGGACCGGCGGCTGGCGTCGCGCACTGATGCCCCGTTTGCGGTCGCCTTTTCGGGCGGCGGCGACAGCCTCGCCTTATTGATACTGGCGCTCGAATGGGCCGGTCGGCATGACCGGCGCGTCCTGGCCCTAGTGCTCGATCACGGCCTAAACTCTGACAGCTCAGCTTGGACCCGCTTTGCCGCCGAGGCCGCTGCTCGGCTTGGAGCGCAGGTCCAAACCCTTTCCTGGGATGGCCCCAAACCCGAAACGGGCCTGCCAGCCGCCGCCCGTGCCGCGCGTCATGCCGTCTTGGCGCAGGCTGCGAGAGCGTCGGGTGCGTCTGTATTGCTGATGGGCCATACGGCTGACGACCGCCTTGAGGCTGAACACATGCGCGCCGAAGGCTCCAGCGTCCCTGATCCCAAGACATGGGCCCCATCCCCGGCGTGGCCTCAGGGACGCGGCGTATTTGTGCTGCGGCCCTTGATAAACATCCGGCGAGACGCATTGCGCGATTTTCTGCGGGCGCGCGGCGAGCGCTGGCTCGATGACCCGACCAACGACGATCCGCGCTTCGCCCGTGCCCGGGCTCGGGTCGCTTTGGCGGACCAGGAGCCTGCGCCCGCCCCGGCCGACGTCGCAGAACCCGTAGCGATTGAGGGCTGGCGAGAATCCTTTGGCGCCCTAGAGGCCGAAGGCGAGGTTGGTCCAGCCGCTCTGGCGGCGGCTTGCCTTTGCGCCGCCGGAACCACCCGCCCTCCGGCGGCAACCCAGATCGCTCGGGTGATGGCCCTGATGGAACGGGGTGAAGGCTTCGCTGCCACCCTGGCCGGTGCCCGCGTGGCGCGGCGAGGCGGCCGCCTCAGCATTACCCGCGAGACCGGGCGGCTGCCGATAGAGTCCCTGGCTATAGCTGAAGGCGAAACCTTGGTCTGGGATGGCCGCTTTGAACTGAAGGCTGCGGGGCCAAATCTTACGGTCCGCGTGCTCGGTGGGCTGGCGTCCCACCTGCCCAAGTCCCAGCGGGAAGCGCTTAGCGAGGTTCCCATCGCCGCTCGCCCAAGCCTGCCTGTACTGATCAGCCCCGACGGCGAGGTGTCTTGCCCTGTTCTTGCAGGGGGCTCGCCGGGTGCCACGGCGGTATCTCTGGTTATGGCGCGGTTTGCCGCCGCCTGCGGCCAAGTGGACTTTGAACCATCATAAAATAGCTGCGCGTGGCGAAAGTCGTCCAAGCGTCCTATCTTGGGATCAACACGCGCGACCCAACGAAAGCCTGTACCGGAATGAACCTTCGAAACTTGGCCATCTGGGCTGTCCTGATTGTGGTCGGGATCGGCGTCTATAGCGTCGTCACTCAGAGTGGCAGCCCCGGCGGACCCACGCCAGACATCAGCTACAGCCAGCTGATGCAGCGCATCGATTCCGGCAACATCAAGAGCGCGACCTTCCTGGGTCCGCGCGTCGAGGCGCGCGGTGCTGACGGCAAGACCGTTACCTCGACCACGCCGACCAATTCCGACGACCTGGTACGGCGGTTGGAAGCGCATGGTGCCGATATCAATTTCAAGACCCCGGGCGGCCTGTCGCTGGTCGGGATTATCGTCAACATGCTGCCGATCCTGCTGCTGATCGGGGTGTGGATCTTCTTCATGCGCCAGATGCAGGGTGGGGCCAAAGGGGCCATGGGCTTTGGAAAATCCAAGGCTCGGCTGCTAACGGAGAACAAGAACCGCATCACCTTTGAGGACGTCGCCGGTGTCGATGAGGCGAAGGAAGAACTGCAGGAGATTGTCGACTTCCTGAAAGACCCGGCCAAGTTCCAACGCCTAGGCGGCAAGATTCCCAAGGGCGCCTTGCTGATTGGCCCTCCCGGCACCGGTAAGACCCTGATCGCCCGCGCCGTGGCAGGCGAGGCGGGCGTGCCCTTCTTTACGATCAGCGGCTCGGATTTCGTGGAAATGTTCGTTGGCGTCGGTGCGAGCCGGGTGCGCGACATGTTTGAACAGGCCAAGAAAAACGCCCCCTGCATCATCTTCATCGATGAAATAGACGCGGTCGGCCGCCATCGCGGGGCGGGCCTGGGCGGCGGTAATGATGAGCGCGAACAGACCCTCAACCAGCTTCTGGTTGAGATGGACGGCTTTGAGTCGAATGAAGGCATCATTTTGATCGCCGCGACCAACCGTCCCGATGTGCTGGACCCGGCGCTGCTGCGTCCCGGCCGCTTCGACCGCCAGGTGGTTGTGCCCAATCCCGACGTGACCGGTCGCGAAAAGATCTTGCGAGTGCACATGCGCAATGTGCCGCTGAGCGCTGACGTGGACGTGCGAACCCTGGCACGCGGCACGCCCGGATTCTCGGGTGCCGACCTGGCTAATCTGGTCAATGAGGCTGCCTTGACCGCCGCGCGTCGCGACCGTCGCATGGTGACCATGCATGACTTCGAATACGCCAAGGACAAGGTCATGATGGGGGCCGAGCGCCGCTCCATGGCCATGAACGAGGAAGAGAAGACCCTCACCGCCTATCACGAGGGCGGCCACGCGATCGTGGCCATGAACGTTCCCTCGACCGACCCCGTCCACAAGGCGACCATCGTGCCGCGCGGCCGGGCTTTGGGGATGGTGATGCAGTTGCCGGAAGGCGACCGCTATTCGCTTAAGTATCAGCAGATGACCTCTCGCCTGGCCATCATGATGGGCGGCCGCATGGCTGAGGAGCTGATTTTCGGCAAGGAGAACATCACATCCGGCGCAAGCAGCGATATCAAGGCCGCGACCGATCTTGCTCGCAACATGGTGACCCGCTGGGGCTATTCCGACGTGGTTGGCCAGGTGGCCTATGGCGACAACCAGGATGAAGTCTTCCTGGGCCATTCGGTGGCGCGGACCCAGAACGTATCTGAAGAAACGGCCCGCAAGATCGATTCCGAAGTGCGCCGTCTGGTCGATTGCGGGCTGGTCGATGCGCGGCGGATTCTGACCGAGAAGATCGACGACCTGCACACCCTGGCCAAGGCTTTGCTTGAGTATGAAACCCTCTCGGGTGACGAGATCACCGGCGTGCTCAAGGGCATTAAGCCCGTACGTGAAGAGGCCGAGGCCAAGCTGGCGGCCCCCGCAATGGCTGTGCCGGTCAGCACCCGCACTGATTCCGAACCGGCGTAGCGCCGCGCTAGCGGCCGTGAGAGGCTCGATCCTTGCAACCCGGGGACTTGGTATGAAGACGATCATCGTTGCAGTGCTCGCCGCCGTGCTGGTGGCGGCTTTACCGGCTGGGGCCCAAACGCCGCTGGGGCCCAAACTTATCGACCCTGGCGGCATGACCGGGCCGGAGGTGGCCGCCTGGCTGCAGGGGCGGGGCTTTGAGTCTATCCTCGGCAAGACCAACCAGGGCGGCCCTAAGGTCGACAGCGTCAGGAGCGGCGCGAAATTCCAGGTCTATCTTTACGACTGCGAGGGCGACCGCTGTCAGTCGGTCCAGTTCTCGGCCTTCTTCGATCTGAAGGACGGATTGACTGGGCCCGTGGCCAACCAATGGAATAAAAACAATCGCTATCTGAAGGCCTATCTCAACGAGGATGGCGACCCCTACGTCCAATACGATGTGAATGTGAATCGCGGGCGGACCTACTCTGGCCTTGATGACGATTTTGACGTCTGGGCCGATACACTGCCAACCTTCATCAAATACATCGGCTGGTGAGCGGGCTGTGGCCATCACAAGCTCATGCTGACTCAGGTCTTGCCCCCGCTGGGTGCCGCCAGCGAAGGCTGGGCTAGGTCTTCGCCGAGTCCAGAATCCATGCGCCGTCCCCTGGTGATGGGGATCGTCAACCTGACGCCCGACAGCTTTTCCGATGGCGGTCGTTTCCTGGTGCCCCGCCAAGCTCTGGACCATGCGCGAAGGCTGATAGCCGAGGGCGCAGACATCCTCGATCTGGGTGCCGAATCCACGCGGCCGGGTGCGGCGCCCGTCTCACAGCAGACCGAGCTGGAGCGTCTGCTGCCCCTGATCGAGGCTATCCGCCAGGACAGCGCTATTGCGATCAGCGTCGATACGATGAAGCCGGCGGTGGCCCAGGCCGCCATGGCCGCCGGGGCCACGACCTGGAATGACGTCACCGCTCTGGGGTATGACCCACTTTCCCTGGCCACGGCGGCAAGCCTGGGATGCAATGTCGTGCTGATGCATATGCGGGGTGAGCCGCGCACCATGCAGGACGACCCGCGATACGACGACGTAGCTGCGGAGGTCGAGGCCTACCTGTTACAGCGGGCCCTGGCAGCACAGCAGGCTGGCGTTGCGCCCGACCGCATCTGGCTCGATCCGGGCCTGGGCTTTGGGAAGACCACCGATCACAATATGGCCCTGATTGCTGGCCTGCCGCGCCTGGCCTCTCACGGCTATCGCGTCCTCTTGGGGGCTAGCCGAAAACGCTTCATTGCCGCCCTGTATCCGCCTGCTGTCGAACCCGCAGACCGGCTTGCCGGATCGCTCGCTGTTGCCCTGGCGGGCGCCCGCGCCGGGGTCGCCGTCGTGCGCGCGCACGACGTTGCGGCCACCATACAGGCCCTGGACGTGGACGCGGCGATCCGCCAAGTCTGAGCCATGACCGTCTCCGTCCACCCCGCCGTCGCCGCTGACATTACCCACACGCTGTTTTCGCCCGTGCCGCGCAGTGGCTGCACCCTCGCTGAATGCAGGCTGGAGGAGGGTGGGGCCACCGTGGCGGGCTCGTGAAAGGGCGCGTGCTGATTATCGCCGGGTCAGACAGCGGCGGCGGCGCTGGCATCCAGGCCGACATCAAGACCGTCACCATGTTGGGTGGCTATGCGGCAACGGCCATCACCGCCATCACGGTGCAAAATACCTTGGGCGTGACGGGTGTGGTCCCGATCGATCCGTCCGTCGTCGAGGCCCAGGGGCGGGCCGTGCTGGATGACATCGGAGCCGACGCCATCAAGACCGGCATGCTGGGCGACACGGCCATGGTGGCCGCCGTGGCTGAGTTGATCGACCATGCGGGGCGGGTTCCTACAGTGATTGATCCGGTGATGGTTGCCAAGGGCGGCGCATCCCTCTTGGCAGATGAGGCGATCGAGGCCGTGATCAATCTTCTGATTCCTCGCGCCGGCCTGCTGACGCCGAATGCGCCGGAGGCCACGGCGCTCACCGGTATGGCCATCGATAGCCTGGAGGGTTTGCGAGCCGCCGGTCGGGCCTTGATGGCCATGGGCGCTAAGGCCGTGCTGATGAAGGGAGCCCACCTGGAGGGCGACACGGTCACTGACGTGTTGCTGTCGAGCGAGGGCGAGCGAATCTTTGCTGCACCCCGCTTGCAGAGCCGCCACACCCACGGCACGGGCTGCACTTTGGCGAGCGCCTGCGCGACGGGTTTGGCCCAGGGCCTTTCGATGGAACACAGCGTCGAGCGGGCCATCGATTATGTCCGCACGGCCATCGCCCGAGCGCCGGGTCTAGGGGGCGGCCACGGTCCGCTCGATCACGGCTGGCCACTGCGATGAGCATGAGCGACGCGGCCCGCGTCGAGACCCTGCTGCGCGCAAGCCCGCGTCTGATGACGGTTCTGCAAACGGCGCGCGACCTAGCTCTGAACGATTGGCTGATTTTTTCCGGGGCGATCTACCAGACGGTTTGGAATGTGCGTAGCGGCCGTGACCCAGACTACGGCCTGAAGGACTACGACCTGGGCTATTTCGATCCCGATACCGGCTGGGACGCCGAAGATGCAGTGATTGCTCGGGTGCGCCAGGCTTTTGCGTCCCCGCTCGACGAGCAGGTCGAGGTCAGAAACCAGGCCCGCGTGCACCTGTGGTTCGAGGGCAAGCTCGGCGACCCTATGCGCCGTTAGGAGGCACGGCCGAGGCCCTTACCCGGTTTGTCAGCCCAACCTTCGCCGTCGGCGCGCGGCTAGAGGCCGACGGGAGCATGACCTTGGCGGCTCCGTTTGGTTTTGAAGATGTGCTGGCCATGCATATCCGGCCCAATCCGCTACGGCCGGAAGGCACGGGGTTTGCGCGCGCGGCCGCCAGTGCGCTGGCCTGAGGTCACCATTTCGCGCTGACGCAGGCCCTCCCTTGCACGGCCTTGGGAACACAGGACGTGGGACATGACCATTCTGTGCCGAAGCGGAACATGAACGCGCAGCCGTTGTGCGGTGCGAAAAAATTTCACTTGCGCGCAGCTGCGAAAAGACGTCATTGCGCCCCGGGCCACGCCCTCCCAACGGGGCGCAGTCCATCTGTAAGGATGGGAGACACCACAGATGACGATACTCGCCAAACCGGCGATGCGCCCCGCGCACCCCGAGTTTTCTTCCGGACCCTGCGCCAAGCGCCCCGGCTGGTCCCCCGAAAATCTAAGTCATGCGGTTCTGGGCCGCTCGCACCGTTCAAAGCCGGGCAAGGCGCGCCTCAAGGCCGCTCTCGACCAGACACGCTCTGTGTTGCAGGTTCCGGCCGATTACCTGATCGGCATCATGCCTGGTTCCGACACCGGTGCCGTGGAAGCGGCCATGTGGTCGATGCTGGGTCCCAAGCCCGTGCAACTGCTGGCCTTCGAGTCTTTCGGCAAAGATTGGGTCACTGACGTGGTGAAGCAACTCAAGCTGAAAGACGTCGAAGTGCTCGACGCGCCCTACGGCCAGCTGCCCGACACATCTAAGGTCCGCCCCGACGCCGACCTGGTGTTTACCTGGAACGGCACGACCAGCGGCGTGCGCGTGCCCAACGCCGCCTTCATCAGCGATGACCGCGAAGGCATCACTATATGCGACGCCACCAGCGCCTGCTTTGCCCAAGACCTAAACTGGTCCAAGCTCGATGTGGTGACCTTCTCTTGGCAGAAGGCGCTAGGCGGGGAGGCCGCTCATGGCGTGCTGATCCTGTCGCCGCGCGCGGTGGCCCGCCTGGAAAGCTATGTGCCGGCCTGGCCGATGCCCAAGCTGTTCCGCATGACCAAGGCCGGCAAGGTGTCTTTGGACATCTTCGAAGGTGCCACGATCAACACACCGTCCATGCTGGCGGTGGAAGACTATCTCGATGCTCTGCGTTGGGCTGCCGGTATCGGTGGGCTGGATGAGCTGATCCGCCGCGCCGACCGCAATGTCGACGTCCTGGCCAAGTGGGTCGCCAAGACCGACTGGGTCGAGTTCCTGGCCGCCAGCGTGGATATCCGCTCCAACACCTCGGTTTGCTTGCAGGTGGTCGATCCGCGCGTCACCGCCCTGTCTGATGGCGCTCAGGCTGACTTCGCCAAGACATTGGCCTCGCTGCTTGAGAAGGAAGGCGCGGCGCTTGACGTTGGCGGCTACCGCGACGCCCCTCCAGGCCTGCGCATCTGGTGCGGCGCGACGGTAGAGGCGTCTGATATCGACGCCCTGACGCCATGGCTCGACTGGGCCTTCCAGCAGGTCGTTGCCGACCTGGCTGCCGCCTAACTCAACTTTTCTTCGTCATACCGGCCGCAGCTGTCGTTTGTCGGCATCTGGGTCTCGGATCGATCCTTCAAGTCGCGCGGGATGACGGCACACGCTCAAAGGAAAACGCAAATGTCTGCTCCCAAGGTCCTTATTGCTGACAAGCTCAGCCCCGCCGCCGTCGCCATCTTCACCACACGCGGCATCGCTTTCGACATCAAGGTCGGCCTGACCAAGGACGAACTGATCGCTGTGGCTGGCGACTACGACGCCTTCGCCATCCGCTCCGGGGCCAAGATCGACAAGGATGTCATCGCTGCGGCGACCAGGCTGAAGGTCATCGCCCGCGCCGGCATCGGCGTCGACAACGTCGATATCCCGGCCGCCACCGCCAAGGGGATCATCGTCATGAACACCCCGTTCGGCAATTCCATCACCACCGCCGAGCACGCCATCGCCATGATGTTCGCCCTGGCCCGGCAATTGCCGGCGGCCGACGCCAGCACCCAGGCCGGCAAGTGGGAAAAGAATCGCTTCATGGGCGTGGAATTGACCGGCAAGACCCTGGGCCTGATCGGTGCCGGCAACATCGGCTCGATCGTCGCCGACCGCGCCAACGGCCTGCGTATAAAGGTCATCGCCTTTGACCCGTTCCTGTCGCATGACCGCGCGGTGGAGATGGGCGTTGAGAAAGTCGAACTCGACGAGTTGCTGGGCCGCGCCGACCTGATCACCTTGCACACCCCGCTCACGGACAAGACCCGCAATATCCTGTCGGAAGAGAACCTCAAGAAGACCAAGAAGGGCGTGCTGATTGTGAACTGCGCGCGCGGCGGTCTGGTCGATGAAGTCGCCCTGCGCCGACTGCTCGACCAAGGCCATATCGGTGGTGCCGGGTTCGACGTGTTCACGTCCGAGCCGGCCAAGGAAAACCCGCTGTTCGGGTCCGATAAGGTGGTGGCCACCCCGCACCTGGGTGCCGCGACGGCCGAGGCGCAGGAGAACGTCGCCCTGCAGGTTGCCGAACAGATCAGTGACTACCTGCTGACCGGTGCTGTGACCAATGCCCTGAACAGCCCCTCGGTCAACGCCGAGGAAGCCCCGCGTCTGAAGCCTTATGTCGCCCTGGCCGACAAGCTGGGCACCCTGGCCGGACTGATGGTCGACTTTGGCGTTAAGGCCATCGACATCGCCTATGAGGGCGAAGCCTCCAAGCTCAACACCAAGCCGCTGACCGCTGCCGCCCTGGCCGGCGTGCTGCGGCCAATGCTGGCCGAGATCAATATGGTCAGCGCCCCCGCCGTGGCCAAGGTGCGCGGCATCACCGTCTCTGAGAGCCGTCAGGACGATAGCCCGATCTACGAGAGCCTGATGCGTATCACCGTCACGACCGAGAAGGGTGTGCGCGCCTTTGCCGGTATCGTGGTGGGCGGTGCGCCGCGCATCGTCGAGGTTAAGGGCATGGAGCTGGATGCGGCCTTCTCGCCGTCGATGCTCTATGTGAACAACCTCGATAAGCCGGGCTTTATCGGTGCCCTGGGTGCCCTGTTGGGCGAGGCCGGTGTCAATATCGCCACCTTCAATCTGGGCCGTCGCTCGGCTGGCGAAGACGCTATCGCCCTGGTCGGGGTGGATCAGGCCGCGGATGAGGCCCTGGTGGCTAAGATTGCCGCTCTGCCGCACGTCAAGGAAGTGCGCGCGCTGAGCTTCTAGGCGCAGCCCTACGCCAGATACGGACGTGATCCGGGAGAGTCTGATTGACTCTCCCGGATTCAAGTATAGAACAAAAGAAGAACAATTCTTAACGCTGGGAACACCACCATGCCGGGCGCATTGGGACTGCTCTTACGTTTTGTCCGCGGTCCCCACTAGGAATTGTCACTGCTAAACCC
>Ga0114974_10000855_pt1 | contig 24534 bp, 13 predicted proteins | sample S_130206_EF_Meta_FD_87318 | JGI IMG/M metagenome (GOLD analysis project Ga0114974, IMG submission 87318) | Freshwater microbial communities from Lake Simoncouche, Canada to study carbon cycling - S_130206_EF_MetaG | ecosystem: Environmental > Aquatic > Freshwater > Lake | place: Lake... | reverse complement strand
CGGTATGAGTGATTATCCAACCTATATTAAAACACATGGTAAAATATATGCTATGGAAAGAAGGCGATTATATTATATACGACATCCAAATCATTCTCAAAATGAAAATTTAACTAAATTATTATTGTGGTAATAATAAATGATATTCAATGATGATTGCTTTAATGTATTTCAAAATATAGAAAATAAAACTATTGATCTTGTATGTGTTGATTTACCATATGGGCAGACTAAATGTGGATGGGATTCGTGCATCGATCTAACTAAAATGTGGGCCAATTTAGAACGGATAGGTAAAAATACATGTTGGTTTGTATTTTTTTGTACAACGAAATTTGGGTATAGTTTATTACACTCAAAACTTAAATGGTTTCGTTATGACATTGTATATGAAAAAAACATCCCAGTCGGATTTTTTAATGCCAATATACAACCATTGAGGAAGCATGAGATGATCTATATATTTAGAAATCCAAAGTATCATAACCCAATATATAACCCAATATATGATGCTGGTAAACCATACAAATCAATCAGAAATTCGGGAGAGACATTGTATGGAAATATATCTGCCTACAAAGTAGACAATAAGGGAACCCGTCATCAAACATCGATATTTAGAACAAAAGGAGGAAATAACAAAGCGGTTCATCCAACCCAAAAACCACTTGATATACTGGAAAAATTGATAAAAATGTATTCAAATGAAAACGATACAGTATTGGATTTTACAGCGGGTTCTGGATCAACGGCAATCGCTTGTATCAATACAAATCGTAGATATATTTGTATAGAAAAGGAACAAAAATATTATGACATAATGTATAGACGAATTTATATCCGAACATTAGAAGTTGATTAAAAATATATGCTATGTATATATTTTTTATGTGATACTACGCTATGTAGTATCACTCCAAATATACATCAACTCTAACATTTTACGAACCCCATCTATAGAGGTAGAAAAGAGAACTTACCGTATCTTGAAGCGATAACAAGACCATTTATATTCAATTTTCTGTAAAGTTTTATTATTGATAGGTTGTGATTGTGTATATGATTGTGTTTGTGTATGATTTCCTTGATAAAGAGTCTATCTTTTTAGTAGCATGCTGTAACATACTCAGTAAAAATGCTAACTCCATTTATCGTAGAAAATGTATATGAATGGTATGTATGAGATGATTCTTATAATATAGAAAACACTAATTCTAAGTAGTATATTACAGTATACTCAGTTAAAACTCTTAATTCTCCATATATTACAAAAAAGGTGTATGAAATGGTATGTATGTCGTGTTATAGAAAATAACCCGCTATGGGTGGTATAGTCTATATACTCTATACCGTCTTATTTTTAAATGGTATTTAATTTAAAAAAATCACTTTTATAAAAGATAAAGTAAAGAACAGTCAAATGAAAAAGGAAGGAAGGAAAGGAACCAAGTTCCAGACATTTTCTATAAGTTGAGATTATTATATAAAAATATAAAAATCTTGAGACCTTCCTTACTTTTTAAAGAACTAATCCAATCTGTAGATTAGACATTATTTGCATCCATTTGTTCTTGTACTTGTAATTACCTTCAATCTTATTATAATTGCTCATATACACCTTAAAATAATTTTTATAACATATCTTACATAGTTTCATAGTATGAAATTCAGACCAATTATCGGATTGGTGATTACATTTAGCACAATGACCTATCATTTATATTATATAATATTTTATTTAAATTAAAATAAAACTTATTTTAGAACGAAAATAAAAGAACAGTAAAATGGTATACACACGAAGTGCACTAGCGCACTAGCACTCCCCCCAACTTAATATATATATAAAAAATATATATATATATGTATATATATAGAAATGTTGGGGGGAGTGCTAGTGCGCTAGTGCACTTTCGTTTTCTATTCTAAATCCTCATCATTACTCAATCCAATATAAACCCATTTACGACTTCCATTTACTTGTTTTTGTATTCTATTATATCCGTTTTGTAGTAGATATACACCAATGATTGATTGACTTTTAGATTTATGACCATTGTCTTTACACCAATTGATATAATGTTGAAACAATTCAACACACAAAACATATTTATCTTCATCTTTCGTATACAGTTCAAGAAATTGTCCTGTTGTATCAAGTGATTTAACCCATTCGGATTTTCTTACTTGAAGACACTGAGGATTAGATAAACCGTCCTTATAGTATTTAATAGCACCATCTACACAGTACCAAAAAAACATATTAAGAAATGGTGCTGATTGTAAAAATAATAATCGCTCTTTTTCATCGGATGTTAATTCGTCCGGTGATTTGTATCTATGAGGAAAATCAATCACACACGGTCTATCCATACAAGCGACATCTGATATATCAAATTCTGGTAAAATATTCGTACATACAATACCTTTCATTTGACTTGTAAAAATCACTGGTTCACCCCTGTGGTACATTGGTCTATGAGATAGTGGATCACCGCCTGTTATACTCTTAAATAAAGGAGTTGATATTTTATCACCTTGTTGAAGTTCATTCCATACCCCAAACCTCGCTTTACGAAACGGTTCTAATTCTGGTGTTGGTTTGGCATCCTTAGAATGGTGTGATTCCGATTTAATAATGGCACAGTTCATAATACTTGAACAAAAGAAAGATGTCCCTTTAAAGATTTTATCAAATAGATTCATTAAAAAAGATTTACCGTTTCTACCAACACCGACTAAGAAATACATTTTCCGTTGTTCAATATTTCCCGTCATCCAATATCCAAAAAGTGTATGTAAGAAATTAATCTTTTCCGTGTTGTTATCAAAAAGTGTGTTCATATACATATCAACTTCTGTCGTATCTGGTTTTTGTAAACACCAAATTTCAACACTAAATAAATCCGATTTAGTTCGTTTACTAACAACACCATTTCGTAAATTTAGTTTTAACCCATTTGTAATAGGTAGTTCGTGAGACGATTTATTTACTTGATTAAGAAATTCTTTATCCAATAGACGAACATAAATCTGTTTCCAGATATTAGATAGAAAAGAGGTATTACCCAAATTTATTTTTGCTTTGTTGGCGAGTGCTGGTGATAGGTCCGAATTTACTAACATATCAATAATATCATCAATATCATTTCTAAGAATAGTAATATCATATGCTAGATTTTCCGTATCGTGTTGTTCCCACAATAAGGTTCGTTCATTCCACTTGAATGATATATTTTTATCAATTATTTTATAGTCCATACCATATTTACTAATGAAAGCATTGGCATAAACGAATTGATCTGATTGTAATAAATCATAACGAATTTTTAAGGTATCTTGTTGTTTTTCTTTTGTTAATTCAAGTAAGTCTTGATTTTCCTTTGGCATATCACACATTTTCTTAAACATTTTTAGATTTTCCGCATATGTATCCTCGTGTTGTCGTCTATACTTGCCTGATTGAATCGCCTTTATAAAATGACAAAGATTGCTATAATCATAATTACCTAAGGTTGTTCTTTTAGATACTTCATGAATATGATGATCGTGGATTTTAAGGGCGACCATAGTAAAAATTAGCTTCTTCCATCGTTGGTGTTCTTCAATCCAACATTGTTTAACTAATGATATTAAAGGTATCAACTCACGATTTTGTTCATCAATTATTTCTATTGATTCTTCTACTTCTTCTACTTCTTCTACTTCTTCTAGTAATGGTACATAAGGAATAATCGGTTCAAAACTATATTGAATTCGATCGACTGAATGAGTAGATAACAAACGCGGTATGTTAGTTGACGGGTTTTTGTATTTCTTACCGTCATTTCGTATCATAACATAATCACTAAAAGCACAATCAATATCCAACTCGGTGTCATCAAAATCATATATTTTTTCAATTAAATACGGTTGAAGACCTGCACCTTTTGAAGACCCATATAATAACCAAGGAGTTCTATAAATACAAGCATCAATATTAGAATGTTCTTCTAATAGAAGGGATACTTTTGGATATATTATATTTTGTTGTTGAATTGCTTGAACATAGATATATGGAAAGTGTAAATGAAAACCGTGTTTTACATACGATTTACCATTTCTATTTGTAATATATGGAGGTTTAGATAAATAAACACATTTTAAATGATCGTCGGTGATTTCAAAATTTTCTTTCAATACTCTACGATATGCCCGAATGACATTCATTACATTTTCAATCGTATATAGTTCTTTTAGAGTTGTACCTTCTTCTTTTTTATCAAAATCTACAATTACTGGAATATACGAAGTTGCTGAATTTATCTCAGCGATAAAACTTGGGTTTTTATCCTTAATATGTTGATTGTAGATTTTCCAAAAGTTTTTATCTTCAATACAATATTTTCCACTCATAGTTCCCATACCTACAATATTATAATTTATATCATCCCGATTGTCGTTTAGAAGTGCGTTCATTTATATTATTCAATATTTTATTTTTAAATTAAATAAAATAATTCATTTTTACAAAGTTAAAGAATATAAAAAGAACAGTAAAATGGTATACACACGAAGTGCACTAGCGCACTAGCGCTCCCCCCAACTTAATATATATATAAAAAATATATATATATATGTATATATATAGAAATGTTGGGGGGAGTGATAGTGCGCTGGTGCACTTTGGAATGTCAAGAATGTCAAGAATGCAAAAAGCGATTTTGATTCTTGACACGGTTATTGACCAAGGATTATGGGGGTATTATGCACATTTATTATTATTATTATTATTATTATTATTATTAGTATCATTATTCCTGTTAAAGTAGTCGTGTCAAGAATGGTTGTCAAGAATGCCCTTTCTAAGTCCTAAAAATTATTCGGTTTGGAGCATGTATTCGCGTATTTTCAAAATACGCGAATACGTGAATACGTGGCACATATTCAGTCAGTATAAAAATACCATTCTTGACAACCATTCTTGACACGGTTATTGACCAAGGATTATGGGGGTATTATATACATTGAGTATCACAATTCCTGTTAAAAGCGAGCGTCAAGAATCGACAAAATGGAAACAACTTGTCAAGAATCGATTCTTGACAAGTTGTTTTTCAAATGTCATCCGCGTATTTCGTAAAAAATGATTTAAAAAATGATTTAAAACTTTAATCTTGTATATATATAAATGACAAAGATATTCAAAGGTTACTGTTTCCAATGTGACAAACAATCACTTGATAAAAATGAGTTCCATACAAGAGGATTATGTAAATCATGCAATAATGAGTACTTCAAATTATATATGAAGAAATATAATAAAACGAATTATTGGTATAAGAGTAAATGGCAACTGATAATTGAATCTCAACTTCCAATCAATATGTAAACCGTAGGTATTGATAAATTTTATATTCTATATAAAATTTGACGGTTCGTAATAAAGGTACACTTCAAATCACGATAAAACTCATTTATTATAAACTTTTTTTAAAGTTTTCCAATTTAATTCTATCATTTCGCTTTTTTCGTTCATCTCGCCATTTTTGTCGTAAGATTTCAGCACTGACAGGGTCTGATAGTTTTTCACGGATCAATCGTTTGGTATATTCTTGTTTCTTTTTATTGACAACTTTTTTTTCTTCAGGAGTTAATCCGTGGTATATATCTCGTGCTTTTTCATTTACCTTCTCCCTAAAATCAATATTATCTTTATGTCTCTGGTGATAGTCTAATGAGTATAGACGACGATATTCTTTCCACTTATCAATTGTTTCTCTTGCATAATCATTATTATGGATAATACGAATTTTTACTTTTTTTACTTCAACTTCAATTACGAGCGGATTAACTACGATCGGATTAACTTTAACTTCAACTTCTTTTGGTTTTTTATGTCCTAATACATACGAAAACTGAGCGGGTATCGGTTCTAACATATACATTTCCTTTCTACGATACTTTTCATGATTGAAGAAATACATTTTCTATTTATAATAGAAAATGTATTTTTAAATAGATTCTTTTATAAACTTTAAAAAAGTTCGTCTTTTTTGATTTGGTCATATTTATTAATCAGTTGACATAATCGGGTCATCTTTAAGTAGTATTCATTTTGTGTTTGTACATTGAACATAATGTTTTGACGAATTCTTATTTCTTGTAATGCCGATTTATGTTCATTAATCTGGTTGATCAGGTCCATTTATTATAACTTTTATAATATTCCTTTGAAAATATTTCTTTGTAAATCTCGCATGGTATCTAATTTTTCTTCGGGTATCACATCAACGACTCTACTTCTATAAATCGGGTCAGGTGTCCTGCTTCTTGTCCTTTTTGTGACGGTTGTGGTTATTACCTCTTCTTCGTCTGGATATTTTCTTTCCCGTTCAATGTTTTTTTTAATGAACTTGTCCTTAATGGCATTGTGTAGATTCTTCTGGTGTGCCCTGCATTTCTCGCTCTTTCCCCTCATATCGCTCTTTATTTTTTCTTCCATTTTAGTTTCTTTTTCCTCTGCCTTGTTCATTTTAAGTGCATTCTTTTCATCTAACTTTTTCTGTTTAATTTCGTTCTTTTCTCTCTGCTTTAATTCAATCTTTTTTTGTTTAATTGCTTCCTTGTCGTCTAACTTTTTCTGTTTAATAGATTCCTTTAACAACGAATCACTTGATAAAACCTTAGCTCGTTCTTCTACAAGAAGATCCATTTCTATCTGTTTGGATTTTGCTTCGCTTCTAACCCAACTCATTCGGACGGTTCCTTTTGAAGTGTATTTTATCGGATCTCTGTCAATTTCCTTTTTAAGTAAATCGTCTTCTATTACCTTCTTTTTACGGGGTGCCTTGGTCTTCTTTTGTGCTATGTTATCGTGTATAGTTTCCATTTATATTTATTATACAAAATATTAAAAAAATAATTTTTTCAATTATTTTAAGATTATAGGTAGTATTCTACCCATAAGTAATAAAATGTATACAATATATTTATAAATCTAAATTTCCATTAATGAAGTTTAAGCGAAATGTCGTTTGGTTAATTCATAAAATCTAATCACTGTTTAAAATAGTGTTCTATGGTTCAACTTTAATTCAATCTTAAAGAACCGTTATAATGTAAATATTTCTTCTTATAAATGGAACATCCGCATCATATAACGTTTACATCATATATCGATTCGTATACAAGAACCTCTGGTACAACAAGTAATTTTACTTGTAAAATTGATTTACCCCCAAATAATTTTGATCGTGTTTGCTTACTTCAATGTTCAATCCCCAAATCGTGGTATTTATTTGATTCAACAAATAATACATTTATATTACAAGAAATAGACCAAGTAGCACCTTTTGGTACATATAACCTAACGATAACGATACCTGTTGGTAATTATAGTCGCACTTCGTTTGCTAGTATAGTTTCTGATCTATTAAATACAGCGTCGTCATCCCTTTTAGCGGGTCCGTATACCAATACATATACGATAACATATCCTACTTCATCACAAACGAATACCAATAAATATACATATACTTCAACTTCAATATCAGCACCAACACTTAAAGTGAGTTCGTTTATATTTTCAACCAATAATTGTTGTATACCGTTAGGGTTTAATAATTCTTCAACGAATGCATTTATACAATCTGTTCTTGTTGGAACGATTCAATCTGTCAATGCTATAAACCTATCAAGTAAAACAAGACTGTATTTAAAATCCAACATATGTCAACTCGCTAATAAGACAATTTTACAAGAGATATTCAGTAATAATGTCCAAGACAATGGAATTATCGTTTATCAACAAACGGAGATTGACGCGAACAGCAAATTGTTTTTTTGCAATAGTGATAATCTCTTTTCGTTTCAGTTAACAGATAGATTTGATAACATAGTTGATTTAAATGGATTGGATTTCGTCATGTCTATTTATTTCTATAAGACGGATGATACAAACCAATACATAAAGAATAATATCATTCTTCAAACCCTACAAAACCAAGTATAATTTTTTTTTTTTATTTCTTGTAATATAAATGACAAGTGTAATTAAGACACCCGATCTAGATTATTCTACACACAAAGTTCTTCATAGTAATACGAGATGGACGAAAATCACATCTCAAAATCAAGCATCGTTCAGCACGACATCGTTTACGACATCGTCTGGATTATATGAGTTAATTATTCCTGCATCCGTTGTAAATTTATCTAAAACACGACTTCAGTTTGGAGTTTCACTCGTTCCCGGCGCAACTGTCGTTCCTGTTTTAGCCGCATCAGCGGGACAGTATTTTAACCGAGTTTCGTTATCTACTTTATCTGGGACTCTATTAGCGGATATCTCAAATGTAAATAAATTTTTACAGATGGTATTACCAATGTCTACATCGTATGAAGAGATTACAACATATACACAGGGGATGCCTCAATCGGCATTTGATGGAACCGTAAATGCTATCAGTTTAGAAGCGACTTTGGCGGCTGCTAAAACACATCCAAATGGTGCTTTACAACGGTCAGAGACACCTTTCATCGCGGCCGCTTCTGCTGGAAACACGAACATCATCGGTAATCTCGCACGGCATCCGTCTCAACATATCGGTACCCGTTTTTGGAACTATTCAGCACCGGCCGGTACTGAAGGTCATCTATGGTTCGATGTTGGTCTCGGTGAGTTATTTAAACATACTCTACTGTCTGTTGATAAATCTCTTTATTTCGGTGGTGAGTCCCTAAGTTTACAACTGTATTATGATGCTCCTCAATCATTCGCAATTACACCTACATTAGCGACCACCAACCTAAATACTGGCAGCGTTACGATAGGAGCTACTTTTACTCTAACATCGCCAGTTCTATATCTCGCTCAAGAAATGAACTTAGACCTAGCTCGTGAGGTGATGGATAAATGCCAATCGGGTCTTGATCTACCGTTTTCGTATGTATATGGATCTAAACAAGTATTTAGTGCTTCGTCACAACAAACTGTCCAACAAACGATCAATAGTTCGCTTGGTTCTTCTTTACTGTTTTTCTCTACCGCACCATTTGATGCGGTTGATACGGGGCCTGGCGTAAATAGTAATTCTATCATTCCAATCGCAAGAGGTACTATCAATCCTTCTACACAACTAAACAACTATAACACTTTTATTGATTCAATTCCTATTCAAGCGGCCGCTGGATTTGATATAACACTAGCAGAGCATTACAGGGCGAATCAAGAGAATTTTCAAGGTTCTTGTTATCCTTTATCTATATCTGAGTATGGGTATAACTTTACCCATGTAGATAATTTCTGTGGGCAACCACTACATGTGTTAGGTGCAAATGGTCAAACGATGCTAAATGGTATGTCTCTTGGAATGAATCGTATTTGGTCTATTCAAGCAAATTGGGCAGCGTCTATCGCCAAAAATTGGTATAATTTTTGGGGGGTTCAGCGGATTCTTGAAATTAAGGGTGGTCGGGTAATGGTTAAATAAATTTATTTATAATATTGATTATAAATAAATGGCATTTAGATATAATAAGATAAATCCTCAATCTGGCTCATTACCAACCGCTTTATCAACATCGGGTATAAATGGAACATACGAATTTAATATATCGGCGGGAACAACGTTCAATTTATCAAAATCATTATTATTCGCAAGTTTTCATATGGATGCTCTGGTGAATAGATATGCGGTATCTGCGGGATGTCTTTCTCAGTTCATTAATAGAATTCAATTATTCAATAGTTCAAATGAAATGCTATCAGATATAAAAGAAGCCTATAGTTACAGTGCAAATATGATGATGAATACAAATAAAGAAATAGATACAACATCGTCGCAAACAGTCAATAGTAATACTCAAGCGTTAGGAGATGCTTCTTCTGTAACTAATTTAGCTAAAATAACTGGTTCTTCTTTTATAGGAGATGGATCAAATTCTAAACTTTTGAATCCTGTTCTTGCCTATGGTTCAACAAATATAAATACTGTTCAGTATATTTCAATGAATGCTGATTTTCATTTTATGTATCCAAAAACATTATTTTCTTTAAATAGGGATATACATACTAACGAGAATTTAAAAATTATCATCACATTAAATCCAATGGATCTCGCTATGTATTTCACATCAGCATCACCAGCGACAACACTTGCAAAAGCAAGTTCTATTCCCGAAGGCGGATCAACTCTTGATGTTTTTTATATCAACTTATATATTATACCAGAAAATGGCAGTACAAACTTTACGGTCAAAACAATAGAACCTGAAATTCAAAAAATAAGTGTAATTTCTAGTATCATTCACAATATTCGCATTATGTTAAAACCAAATAAAGACATAGGGTTTATTACATGGTCACCTTACTCTTCAGGTTATTTAACGGGTGCCGAAATGTTTGGTAATTCTATAATAACTATACTAAGAAATGGTACATCAAAAATAAAAGTTAACTCGTATGACATTAGATTGTCAGGAAATCCACTTATTCAACAAGTTCCAATTAATGTTCTAACAAATGAACACCAATATCTTAATAGACAACATTATAAAGGATTGATAGAATGTGGAACAAATACTTCATCTATATCAACGATAGGATTTGTTCAATATTTTACATTTGACGGTAGAGGTATTATAGATTTTGACCCAAATGATACAAGTTATTTAAATTCTCCAATCCCGCTTGAATTATCAAATGATGTGGTACTAAATTCCGCAGATACAAAATCACACCATTTTATGATTGGTTATAGAAAAACCATAAAATGTGAAAATGGATTTCTTACAGTCGTTTAATTTTATAAATTTTATAAAATTAGAGTTTCATTCCAGTCATCCTTCCGTATCCGCCCTGTTCAACTTTATTTTTAATATAATCAATCGCCTTACTTCCAAGTTTAGCATTTTTAATATCACTTAAAATATCATCACCAAGCCCACGACCCTTCATTTTTCCTACGGGTTTATAACTCGCTCGCGCAGCCTTCAATACCTCGGACCACTTTAAATTCGGATGCGATTTTTGATATGCTTTACAATGTAAAATCCACTTGTTCATTTTTATATACTACAATATAAAATTAATCTTTTTTAGCATATTCAAGCGATTGAATCAATGAATGACCCATTTTTTCGTTCATCTCTTTAATCTCATTAATAGCGGGCATATCTTTGTAATATTCAGTTAAAAAGGAGTGTCTCAAATCGTTTACTGATACTTGATTTCCAAACAATCGGTGTAAAGTTGAATTTAAATAGGAAGTGCTGATGTGCTTTTCCTTATTTCTTGATTGAAATAATAACCATGGCGAACCAGATAGTTTATTCCACTTTTGAATTAGATTTTTTAGTTTAATAGGTATTTTAAATGAATCCTTTTTAAACTTTGCCGTCTTAAATTTGTTGAAATAAAAAGTTCCATTTTTTAGATAATTATCTTCATCTTCCGTAAAATCTCTCGTCTTAAATTCGGTGTAATCTAATAAACGACGAGGCGGTATTAATACATAAATAGACATTACGATATAATCTTGAATCTTTTCTAAATCTCTTGTTGGTATAATATCACCTTCGTTATACGAATTAAAAACGGGGTGTACAACCCGTTCTAATAACTTATATTTGTTTTTGACTTCGTTTTGTGTAATCCAGTTCGTTCGTTGCTTTTCAGATTTAGTTTGTTCGTCTACTTCGTCCTTATAGACCTTACCATCCCGCATCATTTTATCTTGAAAAAAAGCAGTTACCTTTGGATATGATAATGTATATACCGTCAAGGCACTATAAGTCGTTTTTCGTAAGCCAGGTTTAACATCCACTAAATAATCAACGACTTCTTGTGGGTGTGTATGAAAAAAATTAATATCATATATAGTTGTGTCAGGATGCATCCGCTTATAAAGATTGGTAAGAATACTTTTATATGTTTTTAGCGACGAATCCGATAGATTCGGTCTATGTCCTTTAATGGTGTCATAATCAAAATTATCCTTCTTCTTGCTCATTTATTATAGAAAATATAATAATTTATTTTATAATTTATTTTATAATTTATTTAATAAATGATGATCACACAACACCCTCCGAGACCGACCCTTTTAGTATATCCAGTTTCGTTACAATCAATTTTAGAAATGTTAGATGAGATACGAAGACACCTTTTAATTATTATGAAAGTATAATATAGATTATCATAATCTAAATTAATAGATTATGCATTATTTATTTAATTAAATAGATAATTGATAATACAACTAATAGGTTATTATGAATAAAAATATTTTTATTCATAATAACCTATTAGTTGTATTATCAATTATCTATTTAATTAAATAAATAATGCATAATCTATTAATTTAGATTATGATAATCTATATTATACTTTCATAATAATTAAAAGGTGTCTTCGTATCTCATCTAACATTTCTAAAATTGATTGTAACGAAACTGGATATACTAAAAGGGTCGGTCTCGGAGGGTGTTGTGTGATCATCATTTATTAAATAAATTATAAAATAAATTATAAAATAAATTATTATATTTTCTATAATAAATGAGCAAGAAGAAGGATAATTTTGATTATGACACCATTAAAGGACATAGACCGAATCTATCGGATTCGTCGCTAAAAACATATAAAAGTATTCTTACCAATCTTTATAAGCGGATGCATCCTGACACAACTATATATGATATTAATTTTTTTCATACACACCCACAAGAAGTCGTTGATTATTTAGTGGATGTTAAACCTGGCTTACGAAAAACGACTTATAGTGCCTTGACGGTATATACATTATCATATCCAAAGGTAACTGCTTTTTTTCAAGATAAAATGATGCGGGATGGTAAGGTCTATAAGGACGAAGTAGACGAACAAACTAAATCTGAAAAGCAACGAACGAACTGGATTACACAAAACGAAGTCAAAAACAAATATAAGTTATTAGAACGGGTTGTACACCCCGTTTTTAATTCGTATAACGAAGGTGATATTATACCAACAAGAGATTTAGAAAAGATTCAAGATTATATCGTAATGTCTATTTATGTATTAATACCGCCTCGTCGTTTATTAGATTACACCGAATTTAAGACGAGAGATTTTACGGAAGATGAAGATAATTATCTAAAAAATGGAACTTTTTATTTCAACAAATTTAAGACGGCAAAGTTTAAAAAGGATTCATTTAAAATACCTATTAAACTAAAAAATCTAATTCAAAAGTGGAATAAACTATCTGGTTCGCCATGGTTATTATTTCAATCAAGAAATAAGGAAAAGCACATCAGCACTTCCTATTTAAATTCAACTTTACACCGATTGTTTGGAAATCAAGTATCAGTAAACGATTTGAGACACTCCTTTTTAACTGAATATTACAAAGATATGCCCGCTATTAATGAGATTAAAGAGATGAACGAAAAAATGGGTCATTCATTGATTCAATCGCTTGAATATGCTAAAAAAGATTAATTTTATATTGTAGTATATAAAAATGAACAAGTGGATTTTACATTGTAAAGCATATCAAAAATCGCATCCGAATTTAAAGTGGTCCGAGGTATTGAAGGCTGCGCGAGCGAGTTATAAACCCGTAGGAAAAATGAAGGGTCGTGGGCTTGGTGATGATATTTTAAGTGATATTAAAAATGCTAAACTTGGAAGTAAGGCGATTGATTATATTAAAAATAAAGTTGAACAGGGCGGATACGGAAGGATGACTGGAATGAAACTCTAATTTTATAAAATTTATAAAATTAAACGACTGTAAGAAATCCATTTTCACATTTTATGGTTTTTCTATAACCAATCATAAAATGGTGTGATTTTGTATCTGCGGAATTTAGTACCACATCATTTGATAATTCAAGCGGGATTGGAGAATTTAAATAACTTGTATCATTTGGGTCAAAATCTATAATACCTCTACCGTCAAATGTAAAATATTGAACAAATCCTATCGTTGATATAGATGAAGTATTTGTTCCACATTCTATCAATCCTTTATAATGTTGTCTATTAAGATATTGGTGTTCATTTGTTAGAACATTAATTGGAACTTGTTGAATAAGTGGATTTCCTGACAATCTAATGTCATACGAGTTAACTTTTATTTTTGATGTACCATTTCTTAGTATAGTTATTATAGAATTACCAAACATTTCGGCACCCGTTAAATAACCTGAAGAGTAAGGTGACCATGTAATAAACCCTATGTCTTTATTTGGTTTTAACATAATGCGAATATTGTGAATGATACTAGAAATTACACTTATTTTTTGAATTTCAGGTTCTATTGTTTTGACCGTAAAGTTTGTACTGCCATTTTCTGGTATAATATATAAGTTGATATAAAAAACATCAAGAGTTGATCCGCCTTCGGGAATAGAACTTGCTTTTGCAAGTGTTGTCGCTGGTGATGCTGATGTGAAATACATAGCGAGATCCATTGGATTTAATGTGATGATAATTTTTAAATTCTCGTTAGTATGTATATCCCTATTTAAAGAAAATAATGTTTTTGGATACATAAAATGAAAATCAGCATTCATTGAAATATACTGAACAGTATTTATATTTGTTGAACCATAGGCAAGAACAGGATTCAAAAGTTTAGAATTTGATCCATCTCCTATAAAAGAAGAACCAGTTATTTTAGCTAAATTAGTTACAGAAGAAGCATCTCCTAACGCTTGAGTATTACTATTGACTGTTTGCGACGATGTTGTATCTATTTCTTTATTTGTATTCATCATCATATTTGCACTGTAACTATAGGCTTCTTTTATATCTGATAGCATTTCATTTGAACTATTGAATAATTGAATTCTATTAATGAACTGAGAAAGACATCCCGCAGATACCGCATATCTATTCACCAGAGCATCCATATGAAAACTTGCGAATAATAATGATTTTGATAAATTGAACGTTGTTCCCGCCGATATATTAAATTCGTATGTTCCATTTATACCCGATGTTGATAAAGCGGTTGGTAATGAGCCAGATTGAGGATTTATCTTATTATATCTAAATGCCATTTATTTATAATCAATATTATAAATAAATTTATTTAACCATTACCCGACCACCCTTAATTTCAAGAATCCGCTGAACCCCCCAAAAATTATACCAATTTTTGGCGATAGACGCTGCCCAATTTGCTTGAATAGACCAAATACGATTCATTCCAAGAGACATACCATTTAGCATCGTTTGACCATTTGCACCTAACACATGTAGTGGTTGCCCACAGAAATTATCTACATGGGTAAAGTTATACCCATACTCAGATATAGATAAAGGATAACAAGAACCTTGAAAATTCTCTTGATTCGCCCTGTAATGCTCTGCTAGTGTTATATCAAATCCAGCGGCCGCTTGAATAGGAATTGAATCAATAAAAGTGTTATAGTTGTTTAGTTGTGTAGAAGGATTGATAGTACCTCTTGCGATTGGAATGATAGAATTACTATTTACGCCAGGCCCCGTATCAACCGCATCAAATGGTGCGGTAGAGAAAAACAGTAAAGAAGAACCAAGCGAACTATTGATCGTTTGTTGGACAGTTTGTTGTGACGAAGCACTAAATACTTGTTTAGATCCATATACATACGAAAACGGTAGATCAAGACCCGATTGGCATTTATCCATCACCTCACGAGCTAGGTCTAAGTTCATTTCTTGAGCGAGATATAGAACTGGCGATGTTAGAGTAAAAGTAGCTCCTATCGTAACGCTGCCAGTATTTAGGTTGGTGGTCGCTAATGTAGGTGTAATTGCGAATGATTGAGGAGCATCATAATACAGTTGTAAACTTAGGGACTCACCACCGAAATAAAGAGATTTATCAACAGACAGTAGAGTATGTTTAAATAACTCACCGAGACCAACATCGAACCATAGATGACCTTCAGTACCGGCCGGTGCTGAATAGTTCCAAAAACGGGTACCGATATGTTGAGACGGATGCCGTGCGAGATTACCGATGATGTTCGTGTTTCCAGCAGAAGCGGCCGCGATGAAAGGTGTCTCTGACCGTTGTAAAGCACCATTTGGATGTGTTTTAGCAGCCGCCAAAGTCGCTTCTAAACTGATAGCATTTACGGTTCCATCAAATGCCGATTGAGGCATCCCCTGTGTATATGTTGTAATCTCTTCATACGATGTAGACATTGGTAATACCATCTGTAAAAATTTATTTACATTTGAGATATCCGCTAATAGAGTCCCAGATAAAGTAGATAACGAAACTCGGTTAAAATACTGTCCCGCTGATGCGGCTAAAACAGGAACGACAGTTGCGCCGGGAACGAGTGAAACTCCAAACTGAAGTCGTGTTTTAGATAAATTTACAACGGATGCAGGAATAATTAACTCATATAATCCAGACGATGTCGTAAACGATGTCGTGCTGAACGATGCTTGATTTTGAGATGTGATTTTCGTCCATCTCGTATTACTATGAAGAACTTTGTGTGTAGAATAATCTAGATCGGGTGTCTTAATTACACTTGTCATTTATATTACAAGAAATAAAAAAAAAAAATTATACTTGGTTTTGTAGGGTTTGAAGAATGATATTATTCTTTATGTATTGGTTTGTATCATCCGTCTTATAGAAATAAATAGACATGACGAAATCCAATCCATTTAAATCAACTATGTTATCAAATCTATCTGTTAACTGAAACGAAAAGAGATTATCACTATTGCAAAAAAACAATTTGCTGTTCGCGTCAATCTCCGTTTGTTGATAAACGATAATTCCATTGTCTTGGACATTATTACTGAATATCTCTTGTAAAATTGTCTTATTAGCGAGTTGACATATGTTGGATTTTAAATACAGTCTTGTTTTACTTGATAGGTTTATAGCATTGACAGATTGAATCGTTCCAACAAGAACAGATTGTATAAATGCATTCGTTGAAGAATTATTAAACCCTAACGGTATACAACAATTATTGGTTGAAAATATAAACGAACTCACTTTAAGTGTTGGTGCTGATATTGAAGTTGAAGTATATGTATATTTATTGGTATTCGTTTGTGATGAAGTAGGATATGTTATCGTATATGTATTGGTATACGGACCCGCTAAAAGGGATGACGACGCTGTATTTAATAGATCAGAAACTATACTAGCAAACGAAGTGCGACTATAATTACCAACAGGTATCGTTATCGTTAGGTTATATGTACCAAAAGGTGCTACTTGGTCTATTTCTTGTAATATAAATGTATTATTTGTTGAATCAAATAAATACCACGATTTGGGGATTGAACATTGAAGTAAGCAAACACGATCAAAATTATTTGGGGGTAAATCAATTTTACAAGTAAAATTACTTGTTGTACCAGAGGTTCTTGTATACGAATCGATATATGATGTAAACGTTATATGATGCGGATGTTCCATTTATAAGAAGAAATATTTACATTATAACGGTTCTTTAAGATTGAATTAAAGTTGAACCATAGAACACTATTTTAAACAGTGATTAGATTTTATGAATTAACCAAACGACATTTCGCTTAAACTTCATTAATGGAAATTTAGATTTATAAATATATTGTATACATTTTATTACTTATGGGTAGAATACTACCTATAATCTTAAAATAATTGAAAAAATTATTTTTTTAATATTTTGTATAATAAATATAAATGGAAACTATACACGATAACATAGCACAAAAGAAGACCAAGGCACCCCGTAAAAAGAAGGTAATAGAAGACGATTTACTTAAAAAGGAAATTGACAGAGATCCGATAAAATACACTTCAAAAGGAACCGTCCGAATGAGTTGGGTTAGAAGCGAAGCAAAATCCAAACAGATAGAAATGGATCTTCTTGTAGAAGAACGAGCTAAGGTTTTATCAAGTGATTCGTTGTTAAAGGAATCTATTAAACAGAAAAAGTTAGACGACAAGGAAGCAATTAAACAAAAAAAGATTGAATTAAAGCAGAGAGAAAAGAACGAAATTAAACAGAAAAAGTTAGATGAAAAGAATGCACTTAAAATGAACAAGGCAGAGGAAAAAGAAACTAAAATGGAAGAAAAAATAAAGAGCGATATGAGGGGAAAGAGCGAGAAATGCAGGGCACACCAGAAGAATCTACACAATGCCATTAAGGACAAGTTCATTAAAAAAAACATTGAACGGGAAAGAAAATATCCAGACGAAGAAGAGGTAATAACCACAACCGTCACAAAAAGGACAAGAAGCAGGACACCTGACCCGATTTATAGAAGTAGAGTCGTTGATGTGATACCCGAAGAAAAATTAGATACCATGCGAGATTTACAAAGAAATATTTTCAAAGGAATATTATAAAAGTTATAATAAATGGACCTGATCAACCAGATTAATGAACATAAATCGGCATTACAAGAAATAAGAATTCGTCAAAACATTATGTTCAATGTACAAACACAAAATGAATACTACTTAAAGATGACCCGATTATGTCAACTGATTAATAAATATGACCAAATCAAAAAAGACGAACTTTTTTAAAGTTTATAAAAGAATCTATTTAAAAATACATTTTCTATTATAAATAGAAAATGTATTTCTTCAATCATGAAAAGTATCGTAGAAAGGAAATGTATATGTTAGAACCGATACCCGCTCAGTTTTCGTATGTATTAGGACATAAAAAACCAAAAGAAGTTGAAGTTAAAGTTAATCCGATCGTAGTTAATCCGCTCGTAATTGAAGTTGAAGTAAAAAAAGTAAAAATTCGTATTATCCATAATAATGATTATGCAAGAGAAACAATTGATAAGTGGAAAGAATATCGTCGTCTATACTCATTAGACTATCACCAGAGACATAAAGATAATATTGATTTTAGGGAGAAGGTAAATGAAAAAGCACGAGATATATACCACGGATTAACTCCTGAAGAAAAAAAAGTTGTCAATAAAAAGAAACAAGAATATACCAAACGATTGATCCGTGAAAAACTATCAGACCCTGTCAGTGCTGAAATCTTACGACAAAAATGGCGAGATGAACGAAAAAAGCGAAATGATAGAATTAAATTGGAAAACTTTAAAAAAAGTTTATAATAAATGAGTTTTATCGTGATTTGAAGTGTACCTTTATTACGAACCGTCAAATTTTATATAGAATATAAAATTTATCAATACCTACGGTTTACATATTGATTGGAAGTTGAGATTCAATTATCAGTTGCCATTTACTCTTATACCAATAATTCGTTTTATTATATTTCTTCATATATAATTTGAAGTACTCATTATTGCATGATTTACATAATCCTCTTGTATGGAACTCATTTTTATCAAGTGATTGTTTGTCACATTGGAAACAGTAACCTTTGAATATCTTTGTCATTTATATATATACAAGATTAAAGTTTTAAATCATTTTTTAAATCATTTTTTACGAAATACGCGGATGACATTTGAAAAACAACTTGTCAAGAATCGATTCTTGACAAGTTGTTTCCATTTTGTCGATTCTTGACGCTCGCTTTTAACAGGAATTGTGATACTCAATGTATATAATACCCCCATAATCCTTGGTCAATAACCGTGTCAAGAATGGTTGTCAAGAATGGTATTTTTATACTGACTGAATATGTGCCACGTATTCACGTATTCGCGTATTTTGAAAATACGCGAATACATGCTCCAAACCGAATAATTTTTAGGACTTAGAAAGGGCATTCTTGACAACCATTCTTGACACGACTACTTTAACAGGAATAATGATACTAATAATAATAATAATAATAATAATAATAATAAATGTGCATAATACCCCCATAATCCTTGGTCAATAACCGTGTCAAGAATCAAAATCGCTTTTTGCATTCTTGACATTCTTGACATTCCAAAGTGCACCAGCGCACTATCACTCCCCCCAACATTTCTATATATATACATATATATATATATTTTTTATATATATATTAAGTTGGGGGGAGCGCTAGTGCGCTAGTGCACTTCGTGTGTATACCATTTTACTGTTCTTTTTATATTCTTTAACTTTGTAAAAATGAATTATTTTATTTAATTTAAAAATAAAATATTGAATAATATAAATGAACGCACTTCTAAACGACAATCGGGATGATATAAATTATAATATTGTAGGTATGGGAACTATGAGTGGAAAATATTGTATTGAAGATAAAAACTTTTGGAAAATCTACAATCAACATATTAAGGATAAAAACCCAAGTTTTATCGCTGAGATAAATTCAGCAACTTCGTATATTCCAGTAATTGTAGATTTTGATAAAAAAGAAGAAGGTACAACTCTAAAAGAACTATATACGATTGAAAATGTAATGAATGTCATTCGGGCATATCGTAGAGTATTGAAAGAAAATTTTGAAATCACCGACGATCATTTAAAATGTGTTTATTTATCTAAACCTCCATATATTACAAATAGAAATGGTAAATCGTATGTAAAACACGGTTTTCATTTACACTTTCCATATATCTATGTTCAAGCAATTCAACAACAAAATATAATATATCCAAAAGTATCCCTTCTATTAGAAGAACATTCTAATATTGATGCTTGTATTTATAGAACTCCTTGGTTATTATATGGGTCTTCAAAAGGTGCAGGTCTTCAACCGTATTTAATTGAAAAAATATATGATTTTGATGACACCGAGTTGGATATTGATTGTGCTTTTAGTGATTATGTTATGATACGAAATGACGGTAAGAAATACAAAAACCCGTCAACTAACATACCGCGTTTGTTATCTACTCATTCAGTCGATCGAATTCAATATAGTTTTGAACCGATTATTCCTTATGTACCATTACTAGAAGAAGTAGAAGAAGTAGAAGAAGTAGAAGAATCAATAGAAATAATTGATGAACAAAATCGTGAGTTGATACCTTTAATATCATTAGTTAAACAATGTTGGATTGAAGAACACCAACGATGGAAGAAGCTAATTTTTACTATGGTCGCCCTTAAAATCCACGATCATCATATTCATGAAGTATCTAAAAGAACAACCTTAGGTAATTATGATTATAGCAATCTTTGTCATTTTATAAAGGCGATTCAATCAGGCAAGTATAGACGACAACACGAGGATACATATGCGGAAAATCTAAAAATGTTTAAGAAAATGTGTGATATGCCAAAGGAAAATCAAGACTTACTTGAATTAACAAAAGAAAAACAACAAGATACCTTAAAAATTCGTTATGATTTATTACAATCAGATCAATTCGTTTATGCCAATGCTTTCATTAGTAAATATGGTATGGACTATAAAATAATTGATAAAAATATATCATTCAAGTGGAATGAACGAACCTTATTGTGGGAACAACACGATACGGAAAATCTAGCATATGATATTACTATTCTTAGAAATGATATTGATGATATTATTGATATGTTAGTAAATTCGGACCTATCACCAGCACTCGCCAACAAAGCAAAAATAAATTTGGGTAATACCTCTTTTCTATCTAATATCTGGAAACAGATTTATGTTCGTCTATTGGATAAAGAATTTCTTAATCAAGTAAATAAATCGTCTCACGAACTACCTATTACAAATGGGTTAAAACTAAATTTACGAAATGGTGTTGTTAGTAAACGAACTAAATCGGATTTATTTAGTGTTGAAATTTGGTGTTTACAAAAACCAGATACGACAGAAGTTGATATGTATATGAACACACTTTTTGATAACAACACGGAAAAGATTAATTTCTTACATACACTTTTTGGATATTGGATGACGGGAAATATTGAACAACGGAAAATGTATTTCTTAGTCGGTGTTGGTAGAAACGGTAAATCTTTTTTAATGAATCTATTTGATAAAATCTTTAAAGGGACATCTTTCTTTTGTTCAAGTATTATGAACTGTGCCATTATTAAATCGGAATCACACCATTCTAAGGATGCCAAACCAACACCAGAATTAGAACCGTTTCGTAAAGCGAGGTTTGGGGTATGGAATGAACTTCAACAAGGTGATAAAATATCAACTCCTTTATTTAAGAGTATAACAGGCGGTGATCCACTATCTCATAGACCAATGTACCACAGGGGTGAACCAGTGATTTTTACAAGTCAAATGAAAGGTATTGTATGTACGAATATTTTACCAGAATTTGATATATCAGATGTCGCTTGTATGGATAGACCGTGTGTGATTGATTTTCCTCATAGATACAAATCACCGGACGAATTAACATCCGATGAAAAAGAGCGATTATTATTTTTACAATCAGCACCATTTCTTAATATGTTTTTTTGGTACTGTGTAGATGGTGCTATTAAATACTATAAGGACGGTTTATCTAATCCTCAGTGTCTTCAAGTAAGAAAATCCGAATGGGTTAAATCACTTGATACAACAGGACAATTTCTTGAACTGTATACGAAAGATGAAGATAAATATGTTTTGTGTGTTGAATTGTTTCAACATTATATCAATTGGTGTAAAGACAATGGTCATAAATCTAAAAGTCAATCAATCATTGGTGTATATCTACTACAAAACGGATATAATAGAATACAAAAACAAGTAAATGGAAGTCGTAAATGGGTTTATATTGGATTGAGTAATGATGAGGATTTAGAATAGAAAACGAAAGTGCACTAGCGCACTAGCACTCCCCCCAACATTTCTATATATATACATATATATATATATTTTTTATATATATATTAAGTTGGGGGGAGTGCTAGTGCGCTAGTGCACTTCGTGTGTATACCATTTTACTGTTCTTTTATTTTCGTTCTAAAATAAGTTTTATTTTAATTTAAATAAAATATTATATAATATAAATGATAGGTCATTGTGCTAAATGTAATCACCAATCCGATAATTGGTCTGAATTTCATACTATGAAACTATGTAAGATATGTTATAAAAATTATTTTAAGGTGTATATGAGCAATTATAATAAGATTGAAGGTAATTACAAGTACAAGAACAAATGGATGCAAATAATGTCTAATCTACAGATTGGATTAGTTCTTTAAAAAGTAAGGAAGGTCTCAAGATTTTTATATTTTTATATAATAATCTCAACTTATAGAAAATGTCTGGAACTTGGTTCCTTTCCTTCCTTCCTTTTTCATTTGACTGTTCTTTACTTTATCTTTTATAAAAGTGATTTTTTTAAATTAAATACCATTTAAAAATAAGACGGTATAGAGTATATAGACTATACCACCCATAGCGGGTTATTTTCTATAACACGACATACATACCATTTCATACACCTTTTTTGTAATATATGGAGAATTAAGAGTTTTAACTGAGTATACTGTAATATACTACTTAGAATTAGTGTTTTCTATATTATAAGAATCATCTCATACATACCATTCATATACATTTTCTACGATAAATGGAGTTAGCATTTTTACTGAGTATGTTACAGCATGCTACTAAAAAGATAGACTCTTTATCAAGGAAATCATACACAAACACAATCATATACACAATCACAACCTATCAATAATAAAACTTTACAGAAAATTGAATATAAATGGTCTTGTTATCGCTTCAAGATACGGTAAGTTCTCTTTTCTACCTCTATAGATGGGGTTCGTAAAATGTTAGAGTTGATGTATATTTGGAGTGATACTACATAGCGTAGTATCACATAAAAAATATATACATAGCATATATTTTTAATCAACTTCTAATGTTCGGATATAAATTCGTCTATACATTATGTCATAATATTTTTGTTCCTTTTCTATACAAATATATCTACGATTTGTATTGATACAAGCGATTGCCGTTGATCCAGAACCCGCTGTAAAATCCAATACTGTATCGTTTTCATTTGAATACATTTTTATCAATTTTTCCAGTATATCAAGTGGTTTTTGGGTTGGATGAACCGCTTTGTTATTTCCTCCTTTTGTTCTAAATATCGATGTTTGATGACGGGTTCCCTTATTGTCTACTTTGTAGGCAGATATATTTCCATACAATGTCTCTCCCGAATTTCTGATTGATTTGTATGGTTTACCAGCATCATATATTGGGTTATATATTGGGTTATGATACTTTGGATTTCTAAATATATAGATCATCTCATGCTTCCTCAATGGTTGTATATTGGCATTAAAAAATCCGACTGGGATGTTTTTTTCATATACAATGTCATAACGAAACCATTTAAGTTTTGAGTGTAATAAACTATACCCAAATTTCGTTGTACAAAAAAATACAAACCAACATGTATTTTTACCTATCCGTTCTAAATTGGCCCACATTTTAGTTAGATCGATGCACGAATCCCATCCACATTTAGTCTGCCCATATGGTAAATCAACACATACAAGATCAATAGTTTTATTTTCTATATTTTGAAATACATTAAAGCAATCATCATTGAATATCATTTATTATTACCACAATAATAATTTAGTTAAATTTTCATTTTGAGAATGATTTGGATGTCGTATATAATATAATCGCCTTCTTTCCATAGCATATATTTTACCATGTGTTTTAATATAGGTTGGATAATCACTCATACCG
>Ga0114974_10000849_pt1 | contig 24631 bp, 21 predicted proteins | sample S_130206_EF_Meta_FD_87318 | JGI IMG/M metagenome (GOLD analysis project Ga0114974, IMG submission 87318) | Freshwater microbial communities from Lake Simoncouche, Canada to study carbon cycling - S_130206_EF_MetaG | ecosystem: Environmental > Aquatic > Freshwater > Lake | place: Lake... | reverse complement strand
AGTCATCACCGTCAATCCCTATAAAAATGGCCAGCCACTTATTATGGGTGCTTGGGTGTGGCCAATAAGGCGAGGTCGCGCAGTTGGCTGGCCTCTCCCAAGGTCCAGCATTGGGCGATCAACGCCGAGGTTTGGTCCTTGCCCAAAACGGCATCAGCCAGTCCGTGAAATTTACCTTCCAGCAAGGCATCCGTCATCGGGTTTTGAATGGAGCCAATGGCATGTTCTACAAACACGTGAACGCGGCGGCCATCTTTCAAAACCGCCGTGACGTCGGCGCTGGCTTCATCAATACTGTCGTCCACGGTGGCGATCACTTTGCGGCGCAAAGCCACCATGTCTTCGCGGGTCACGATGTCATCGGCAAACTCTTCTTCTGCGGCGTAGCCAAACGTGAGCCCAGCAGCGCAGCCGTGGTAGACGCTGAATTTGGCTTGCAGGCCATCAACAGGTTCTTTTTTGCCGGTGAGCTCGAGCACTAGGGAATGCACCTTAAGCTCGATGCTGACTACTTGCTCTGGCGTCACGCCTTGGGCGCGCAACTGGGCGCAGGCGTCAATGCTGGGGTGAATGACGATGCCGCAGGCGAAGGGTTTGTAGCTGTTGAACGAGATCTCAAAGCGCTCGCCCAGTTCATGGGTGATTTCATTCCAATCGTTTTTGGTGGACACGGTTTGCATCATGCCGCGTGGGGCTTCTAGCGCCTTGGGGCTGGCGGTGAAGCCTTGCTGGGCCAACAGGGCTGACATCAATCCCGCGCGGGCCGCTGCACCGGGGTGGAAGGGCTTGGTCATGGTGCCAAACTGTTCGCGCATGCCAATCGGCTGCGAGGCGGCAATGCCCAGCGCCATGGCCGTTTTTTGCACATCGAGTTTGAGCAGGCGAGCGCAGGCGGCTGCCGCACCCAACGTGCCTGTGGAACCCGTGATGTGCCAACCCCGGTCGTAGTGGTCGGGGTACATGGCGTTGCCCACGCGGCAGGACACGTCGATGCCCAGCACCAACGCGTCAATGACTTCGCGCCCACTGGAGCCCAGGTGCTCGGCCATGGCCAGTACCGCTGAGGCGACTGGCCCTGCGGGGTGAATGATGGTTTTCAGGTGGGTGTCGTCGAAGTCGAAGGTATGCGAGGTGATGCCGTTGAGCAAAGCGGCGCTTGCCATATCGACCCGTTCGGTGCGGCCCAACACGCTGGCTTGAGCGGCAGGTTGCAGCATGTTGACCGCTGCCAGCGCGGCATCGGCCGCTTCATGGTGGGCGGCGCCCACGGCACAACCCAGCCAGTTCATGAATGTGCGGTGGGCTTCGTGGTCTACCGCATCAGACCAGCCGCGTGAAGGATGGTTGGCGACAAATTGCGCCAATAGTTGCGTGATAGGAGGGGCGTTGTGGTCAGCGGAGACCTGGGTGTTGCGTGCCATGGTGGTGATTGGGCAAAATTAATTGCTGATGAGTTAAAAATGAGGTTAGAAAGCTATTAAATAAATAGCTGGTTAAGCAAGCTAGACGTGTTCTTATGGCTTATTTGGTATAAAAATAAGTATTCAACTGTCGAGTTCAATCTTGCGGTCTTTGGCCAACTTGGTCCAGCGCGCAATGTCTGTTTTGATTAAGGCGGCAAATTGCTCCGGGCTAGCCACCATCGGTTCAATCGCTTCAGAGGCCAACTTTTCACGCAGATCAGGAGCCTTTAGCACCACGGCCAATGTTTCATTCAGTTGTTTCACGATAGGCGCTGGCATACCCGCAGGACCCACCACGCCATACCACTGCTGGGCATCCAGACCTTTAAAGCCCAACTCCTCCAGCGTCGGCAAGTCCTTGAACTGGGGGTGGCGCTTCAAACCGGTCACCGCCAGAGGTCTGACCCTGCCCGATCGAATATGCGGAATAGCGGCGGCCAAGCCAGGAAACATGGCTTGGGTTTGACCTCCAATCAGATCACTGAAGGCGGGGGCAATACCCCTGTAGGGGATGTGAACGATAAAGGAGTTAATCTGCTGCTTGAACAACTCCATGGTCAAGTGCGTGAGTGAGCCCTGGCCCGCCGAGCCATAACTCACCCGGCCGGGGTTCTTCTTCAAATAGTCAATAAATTCCTTGAGATTTTTGACGGGCAGCGCGGCGTTGACCACCAGTACATTGGGGGTCGCGCCGATTAATCCGATCGCGGTAAAGTCTTTAATCGGGTCGTAGGGTAGTTTGCGTGTGGCGGGACTGGTGCCGTGCGTGGCGACATAGCCTTGCATCAGGGTGTAGCCGTCGGGGGCTGCACGCGCCGTAGCTTGGCAGGCAATCACGCCGCCGCCGCCGCCCTGGTTGTCGACGATAAAGCTTTGTTTGAGCAGGTTGCCCCAGCGTTCGGTCACGGTTCGTCCCACCATGTCACTGCCCCCACCGGCCGAGACCGGAACGATATAGCGAATGGGTTTGCTGGGGTAGGCTGCTTGTGCATAGCCAAGCCCAGGGGCCAGTAGCAGCGCAGGTGCGGCTTGAAGTAGGGCGCGTCTTTTCATGAGTTTCTCCGGTTTTTTACTTCAGCAGACGCGCATAAGCGTCCGTGACATGGTTGCTCAACACCGCTTCGCAGCGGACAGGGTCAGCACTGCGCAGGACTTCGATCATCTCGGCATGCTCATTGATAGACGTCTGCATGCCGACGTCCTTGGTCAGATTCTTCAGTCGCGCGAGATGCAGTTTTTGAACAATGCTTCGGTACGTCTCTGTCAAGGTTGCCGATTCTGCCGCCTGCACAATAGACCAATGAAAACGAAGGTTCTCGGCGTAATAGCCCTGAACATCCTGCCTATGGGCGGCATCCCGCATGAGCGCCACGGATGCGCTGAGTTGTGTCAACAGGGTCGCCCGCTTTTCCTCAGTCAGCTGGGCCACGCAGCGACCGGCAAAACCGTCCAGTAGTCCCCGCATTTTGTACAAATCGGCAATCTCGTTGGCATCGAGTTGCCGCACAAAAACCCCGGAATGCTTGCGGGAGACGACCAAGCCTGAACTCTCCAATTCGCGCAAGGCTTCGCGTACCGGCACCCGGGAAACTTGGAGTCGGGCGGCGACATCGGGCTCGTTGATGCGCTGGCCAGGCGTCAAGACGCCTTGGAGAATGGCGACCAGTAAATCGTCGCGCACCAGCTTGGCAAGCGACGTGTCGCGCACCACGGCAAAGCGGTCGGCAGATGATTCAGTGATCCAGGGCAGCATAATTAAGTGGTTTTGATATATCGTATACGAAAAATTGCTTTCAAAAGAGCGGCCTTGAAAATTGCCTTTCAAGGCCACCGCGTTTTAAGCGTGGATGCGTTTCCCACCAGCACGCTGATCCCTTTTACAGGGGCGCTCGGGTCACCAAAGTTTCATTGCGCATCTGGTCGGCCATGGTTTCTCGGGTGCGAATGACGTGGCATTGCTTGCCATCAACGAGCAGCTCAGGCGCCCGTCCGCGTGAGTTGTAATTGCTGGCCATGCTCATGCAATAAGCGCCGGCTGACAAGACCGCCAACAGGTCGCCCGCTTTGACCGAGAGCTCGCGGTCGTGCCCAATCCAGTCGCCACTTTCGCACACCGGGCCGACCACATCCCAGGTTTGCGGCGCTTCCTCGCCACGCACGAGCGGCACGATCTGGTGGTAGGCCTGGTACATGGCTGGGCGCGGCAGGTCGTTCATGGCCGCGTCAATAATGCAAAAGTTCTTTTGCTCGCCCGGCTTTAAATAGAGCACCTCGCTCAAGCAAACCCCGGCATTGCCCACCAGGGAGCGGCCCGGCTCAATCATGAGTTGGCGCGTGCCAAAGCCACGGGCATCGAGTTTGGCCAGCATTTTCTTCCACAGTTCATCGGCGGAGGGCGGTGTATCGCCGTTGTAGTTAATACCCAGGCCGCCGCCAAAATCAATGTGCTTCAAAGGAATACCCGCAGCCTCAATCGCTTCCACCAAGTCGAGCATGCGGTCGACTGCGTCCAAATAGGGCGCTACTTCTGTGATTTGGGAGCCAATATGGCAGTCAATGCCCACCACCTTGATGCCCGCCAACACCGCTGCACGCTGGTAGGTTTGCACCACGCGGTCATGCGCTACGCCAAATTTGCTGCCTTTAAGGCCGGTGGAAATATAGGGGTGTGTTTTGGGGTCCACGTTGGGGTTGACCCGAATGCTGACTGGTGCCTTGAAGCCCAGGCTCAAGGCCACCTCGCTCAAGACCTCTAATTCGGCCTCACTCTCGACGTTGAAACAACCAATGCCGGCTTGCAAGGCGCGCTTCATCTCGCTGCGCGTTTTGCCGACCCCTGAAAATATGATTTTGCTGGCTTGCCCACCCGCTGCCAGCACGCGGTCCATGTCACCGCCCGAGACGATGTCAAAACCACAAGCAGCCTGCGCAAACACCTGAATCACGCCCAAGGCGGGGTTGGCCTTCATGGCATAGCAAATCTGAACATTTCTGCCCGCAAATCCGCGCTGGTAGGCCGCCAAAGCCGACAGCATGGCGCCTTTGGAGTAAACAAAGAGGGGGGTGCCGTATTCTTTTGCCAAGTCGCTCAGGCAAAGTTCTTCAAGAAAGAGGGCATTGCCCCGGTAGGCAAGCTGGGGTTGTCCGGGAAGATTATTTGAATTCATGGCTTAACAGGGGATGAGGCAGGAAGGGCTGGCACAGCGGGCGAGGCGGGCTGTGCCGTGTTGATTGAAAGGGTTCGCAACAGCGTTTCGGGCAAAGTGGCGCGTTGGGCGGCACTGGGCTCTGTGGGTAAATACAAGGCACCGGGCTGGCCGCAGCCCAAGAGTCCCGCCATACTGGCGCCAAGGACAATGGTTGTGACTAGAATTCTGTGGAAACTTAACATAGTGAAATTGTATGACCGACCCAGAATTCATGACCGAAGCTGAAATATTGCTCAAAGCGGTTGAGGCCCATTGCGACCGTATCAACGACAGCAACCAAGCCGACATCGACAACCAGCGAACCGGCGGCATGGTGACCTTGGTATTTCCAAATAAAAGCCAAATCGTCATCAATCTGCAAAAACCACTGCATGAAATCTGGCTGGCGGCTAAATCAGGCGGCTATCACTATAAATTTGATAGCGGCTTATGGATGGATACCAAGGGTCAGGGCGAGTTTTTTGCCTGTTTATCTCGTTATGCCAGCGAGCAGGCCAACTGCGCACTGAGCTTCACGGCCTAAGCCGTGAAGGCATAAAGGTCAGTTTTTAAACAAATCCAAGATCTTCTTTTTCTCATCAGCTGCGGGCAAGGTCTGAACCTCGGTGCCTGCAGGGCCCTTCGATTTGTCATCGAGCCCCACGCTGCTGATGCCGGCTCCTTTGACGTATTCGTTGTAATACCATTCGCCGCCTGAGTTGGTCACGCCTTCTGGTGCACTAGGTTCCATCACCGGGACGTTTTTCAGGGCTTGTTCCATGAACCGGATCCAGACCGGCAAGCTCAAGCCGCCGCCAGTTTCGCGGTCGCCCAATTTGCGCGGGGTGTCATAGCCAATCCAGGTGACTGCGGCCAGCGAAGGTTGGAAGCCTGCAAACCAAGCGTCCATTGAGTCGTTGGTGGTGCCCGTTTTTCCATACAAATCGGGTCGTTTCAGGGTGGCTTGTGCCGAGGCGGCCGTGCCGGTGCGGGTCACTTCCTGCAGCAGGCTTTCCATCATGAATGCATTGCGGGCATCAATAGCGCGGGCCGACTCATCGAGCACGGGGGGCTTGGTCTCCACCAGTACTTTGCCTTTTTGCTCAGCGACTTTAGAAATAAGCCAAGGATTTACCCGGAAGCCGCCATTGGCAAACACCGAATAGGCCGACACCATTTGCATGGGTGTGACGGAGCCAGCGCCGAGCGCCATCGTCAGAAACGCGGGGTGCTTGTCTTCATCAAAGCCAAAGCGCGTGATCCATTCTTGGGCATAGGGCGCACCGATGGCCTGCAATATCCGGATGGAGATCATGTTTTTTGATTTGGCAAGACCTCGGCGCAGCGTCATGGGGCCTTCAAACTTGCCATCGTAATTTTTAGGTTCCCAAGGCTGACCGCCCGTCACGCCGGCATCAAAAAACAAGGGCGAGTCATTCACCACGGTGGCCGGTGTGAAGCCTTTTTCCAAGGCCGCTGAGTAAATAAACGGCTTGAAACTGGAGCCTGGTTGACGCCAGGCTTGCGTGACATGGTTGAACTTGTTCTTCTCAAAGTCAAACCCGCCGACCAAGGCCTTGATGGAGCCATCACGAGGGTCAACGGCCACAAAAGCACCTTCTACCTCGGGGAGTTGGGTCACTTCCCAAGTGCCTTTGGGTGTTTTAACGACGCGAATAACCGCACCGCGCACAATTTTGACGGTGGAAGGCGCTTTGTCAGACAGGCCTGATTGAGCGGGTTTGAGCCCTTCTCCCGTAATTTCAACGACATCCCCATTTTGGCGGACGGCTTTAATTTTTTTGGCATCCGCTTCCAGCACCATCACGGCAAACAAGTCGCCGTTGTCCGGGTGGTCGTCCAAGGCATCATTAATGGCTTCTTCAAGCTCCTGGGCCTTGGCGGGCAGCGTGAAAAACTCTTCTGGCCCACGGTAGATTTGGCGACGCTCAAAGTCCATGATGCCCTGGCGCAGGGCTTGGTAAGCCGTGTTTTGGTCGGCGGCGCGCAATGTGGTGGTGACATTCAGACCCCGTGTGTAGGTCTCTTCACCATATTGGGCAAACATCAATTGCCGAACCGTCTCGGCCACATATTCAGCATGCACTTTGGTGTTGTCGGAATTGGTTTTAACCTTGAGCTGCTCCGCCTTGGCGGTGGCGGCCTGTGCGGCTGTGATGAAGCCGTTCTCCAGCATCCGGTCGATGATGTGAAGTTGGCGGGTGCGGGCGCGCTTGGGGTTGATGATGGGGTTGTAGGCCGAAGGTGCTTTGGGTAGACCCGCCAGCATGGCGGCTTCGGCGATCGTGATGTCTTTCAAAGGCTTGTCAAAGTAGGCCTCTGCCGCAGCGGCAAAGCCGTAAGCCCGGTTGCCCAGGAAAATTTGATTCATGTAGACCTCAAGGATTTGATCCTTGGTCAGCATGTGCTCTAGCTTGAACGTGAGCAAAATTTCATAAATTTTGCGGGTGTAGGTCTTCTCGGTCGATAAGTAGACATTGCGTGCGACCTGCATGGTGATGGTCGAGGCTCCTTGACTCTTCACGCGCCCCAGGTTGGCGATGGCCGCTCGTAAAACCCCTTTGTAATCCACGCCGCCATGCTCATAAAACCGAGAGTCCTCAATCGCCAGCACCGCATCGGTCATGACTTTGGGTATCTCCTTGATCGGGGTCAGGTGGCGGCGCTCTTCGCCAAACTCACCAATCAGGATGCCTTCCGCACTGAATATGCGCAAAGGCAATTTTGGACGGTACTCTGAGAGATCTGAAATGTCGGGCAGGTTCGGGAACGCAACAGACAGGGCGATCGCCAAGATGATCAATACCGAAATGATGCCTGCTGCCGCCATTCCGCTGAGCCAAAGGAAGGTGCGTAACAGCCAATGCATCGGCTTGGCGCTTGCTTTCGCGTGGGTGGGTGTGCTGTTTTCAGGCTGGGGTGGTTTTGATGGCATGGCAGGATTTTATTGGAAACACTTGTGCTTTAAAAAACCCATCGACTCGACTCGCTTCACGGGGATCGATTTAGAAATGGTGACTCGTCTGATGTGTAAATAACTGATAAATTTATTTATTTGTAGTTATTGAGCATTAATTAATAAAAATTTGTTAAAGTGAATAATTAATTTTTTTGATCATTTTTCTGGAATTGATTTGTTTCCTTTTTCCTTTTTCCAAAACAAGCAGTTTTTACCGATGCTTGGCTTGGATATCAGCGCAAGCAGTGCCAAACTGGTCGAGCTGGGCATGAGGAACGAGGGGCGCCTGTTCCTCGAAAGATGCGCCATGGTCCGGCTGGAAAATTCCCATTCAGCAGAGGGCTTGGTTGATAATTTTGAGCAAATGGCGAGAGATGTCCGCCGGCTCATCAAAAAAAGCCGGACGAAAACAAAAAACGTGGTCATGGCGCTGCCCCCCACGTCGGTCATCACCAAAATCATCAGCTTGCCCAAAGCTAAAAGTGAGCAAGCGTTCGAGGTACAGGTTGAGCAGGCGGCCACGCGGTTTATTCCATTTCCTCTTGATGAAGTTAATTTGGACTACCGCGTTATTGGTCCAAGCCTCGCCAACCCCCAAATGCTTGACGTTCATTTGGCGGCATCACGACGTGAAAAAGTGCAGGATATTCAGGACCTAGCCGAGGCAGCAGGTCTTAACCTTGTTATTTTGGATGTCAGTTCTTATGCCTCTCACGCAGCGATGAAACGGCTGGTTGAAGAGAGGTACGGACCTTTCAGTGCCGTGCTCGTTGCCTTGGTTGAACTGGGCGCCAACACCACCAGCGTTCGGGTGATGCGAAACGATGAAGTGTTGTACGACAGAGATCAGCCCTTTGGTGGTGAACAACTCACTCAATTGATCGCTGAACATTACCAGCTGCCATTTGAAGAGGCTGAGACCAAGAAGCGCAGCGGGGAATTGCCGCCAGACTATGCAGCCCAAGTGCTCGCACCATTTATTGAAAATCTTTCCACTGAGATCGACCGGGCCTTGCAGTTCTTTTTTGCCAATACGGCATTCAGGGAAGTTGACTCGCTCATGCTCGCAGGGGGCTCAGCCTCCTTACCCGGGCTTCAGGCATCGGTTGAAAAAATCACGCATTGCCCCTGCTTTTTAGTCAACCCGTTTGAAGGCATGCTGATGAGTGAAAGTGTCCGACTGCGAAACCTGAAGCTACAGGCGCCCGCATTTTTGACTGCGTGTGGCTTGGCTTTGCGGCGCTTTCCCCAATGAGCCTGATCAATCTATTGCCGCACCGCGCGGCCGCAAAAAAATTACGCCTGGACCTTTTCAATCGTCATTTGGGGTATTCGGCCCTAATTGGTCTTCTGTTGGCAATTGCGATTTTTCTCTTTCTCCAGGAAAAAATCTCAAAAGAGCAAAAAAGTAGCCAACTCCTTCAGTCGCATATCGCGCTGCTCAATCACAAGATCAAGGACATTGAGGCACTGCAAAAAGAGAATCAAGCCCTGCTGATTCGGCAGCACGCCGTCGAGGATTTGCAGTTGGAACGAAACATCCCCGTTTATTTGATGACTGAACTGACAAAGCAACTGCCCGAAGGCGTCTACATCACCAGCCTTCGCATGGATAAAGACAAGATCACTTTGCAGGGCATCTCTCCTACGGCTGAAAAAGTAGCGGATTTTTTACAAAACATGGGCGTAGATTCAACATGGTTCACCCGACCTGAATTACTGGAAGTGGTCAGTGGTTCTGCCAATTTGGCGCCTAAGGCTGCACGAAAGGTATCCAGTTTTTCATTGCGTGTTCTCTTGAAGCGCTCGAATCTTGTCGCCCCTGCGGACTCAATGGCGCCTGAAGTCACTAAGAGGAGTTCACCTTGAACAACAGACGCCCCTTCGCTGACGATGCTTTGGCAGACGATGAAAAAACATGGATGAACATGGGGCAGCTTGATCTTCAGGCCTTATCAACTAGCCCACCCCTCTTAAAAATGTTTATGTTTTTCATGGTGACTGCCCTCACGTTTATTTTCTTGTGGGTGCTGTGGTTGGGCGTGTCCCTGAGTCATTTAGAGTTTGCACAGGCAGAAGAAATTAAGTTGAGGGAAGAGCTGACCCTGAAGCTGTTGAAGTCAGCCAAATTTGATCCTCTCACAATTCAGCACAGTCAAATTCTGCTTGGTATTGAATCGGCAGAGATCGCCCTGTCACACAAAGGCGAAATGGCTGGCCTGCTCAAGGACATCAACCGCATCGGCCTGAGTCGGGGTCTTCAGTTTGAACTTTTCCGTCCAGAACCAGAGGTGGTCCGCGCGCACTATGCCGAATTACCCATCAGCCTGCGCGTGACCGGTCGCTACCATAACCTGGGACTTTTTGCTGCCGACATGGCCCACATGCCTCGTCTTGTGACGCTTGATAATTTATTAATAAGTCCTCTTAAAGATGGCAATTTAGTGCTGCAGGCTACCCTTCACGCTTATCGCCATTTGGAGAGAGATGATCGTCCCGTGCTCAAAAAAACAAGTGCAGACCAGAGTGACAAACCATGAATTCTCCCATCACGCCGGTGTTGATTTGTTGGCTTTTCACCGTTTCTTCCTGCAGTTTTTCTGAAGTTGACGAGACAACAAGCTGGATCGACAAGCAGACCCGTCAGACCGCCCGCACGGTGGTTCCAAGCCCAGCAACTCCAAAATTTCAGGTGCAGCACTACAACCCCATCTCGGAATTGGATCCCTTCGACGATCAAAGGCTGGTTTTGGCCAATAAAAAAGAGTGGCAGCTGTCAGCCGCTCAAGGCGGCTTGCTCGGGTCAGAAATGCGACGAAAAAAGGAAAGTCTGGAAGCGTTCCCCTTGGAGTCCATGAGCATGGTGGGACGCATGACCAGTGAGAGCCAGCAAGTGGCTTTGGTCAAAGTCGATACGGTCCTGCATCAGGTGCGACTGGGTAGCCATCTGGGGCAAAACTTTGGGCGAGTGGTTGACATCAACGACCGCGGCCTAAGCCTGCGAGAGCTTGTGCAAGACCCGTTGGGGAAATGGACCGAACGCCAGTCCATGTTGGCCCTACAGGAAAGGATTAAATGAATAAAAATACTATTGGGCCAGGCCGAGGGTGGGCAGACTATTTTATTTCTGCGAGTTTTTTGTTGACTGTTTTGACGCCAGCATCTGCCCAGACAAGTCTTGTTGATGCCATGGCTATGTCACCTGCTGAGCGCAGTCTTGAGGCAGTTTTGCCGCTCAAGGACCTTGACTTTCTTCGCCATGATGACGGCACAGGACGAATCATTTTTACGTTGGCTCATAGCCAAGTGAATGTGGCCATAAGTCAGCAGGGGCCAGAGGTCTTGGTCGACCTCAAGAAAACAAGCTTGCCAGAGGGCATTAGCCGCCGGCGTGATGTTTCTGATTTTCTGACACCAGTCCAAAGGGTCACGACCACGCAAATTGGTGACCGAGTGCATGTTGTCATCGAGTCCAAAGGGCTGTGGGTGCAGAGCGCTTATCAAACCGGAGACCAGTATGTAGTCGAAGTCAGACCCGTCAAACTGGACGCCGCCAACTTGATGCCTAAAACTGCTTTTACAGGTCAGAAAATGAGCTTGAATTTTCAAGACATCGAGGCCAGATCGCTGTTGAAGGTGATCGCCGATTTCACCAATTTAAATATAGTGACCTCTGATTCCGTGAAAGGCCTGCTCACTATGCGCTTGAATGATGTGCCTTGGGACCAGGCGCTGGACGTGATTTTGCAGGCCAAAGGCCTGGACATGCGAAAGACTGATAACGTCATTTGGGTCGCTCCAAAAGAAGAAATCATTGCCAAAGAAAAATTGGAGCTAGAGGCCCGGGTTGCAGTACTGAATCTTGAGCCCGTGACCACCCAGTCATTTCAAATGAATTTTGCCAAGGCGACCGAGGTTGCCGCACTTTTAACCGGCACTGGCGGTGGTGAAAAAAGTCCAGGGCGTACGCTCAGCGCGCGTGGAAGCGCCGTGGCTGACCAACGGACCAACCAGGTGTTCATCACGGATGTGCCGTCACGTCTGGAGCAGGCACTGCAACTCATCCAAAAACTCGATGTGGCGGTGCGTCAGGTCATGATCGAGGTACGCATCGTCGAGGCCAGTGACACGTTCGGGAAGTCATTGGGCGTCAAGTTTGGCGCCACAGATCAAAGAGCTCTAAAGGGCGGGGAGGGCGGGTTTCCCTTGGTGGGTGGCAGCCGGGTGGCCTTTGGTACTAGTTACTCCAACGTGGTGGCGTCCAGTGGCGGTGGCGGCATTGATGAAAACAAATTTGCCCTTCAAACCACAGGCGGAAATTTTGTGAATATGCCCGCTGTCGGCATGGGGCTGGGCACGCCGGCCTCGTTTGCGGTCTCCATCTTCAGCGCACTGTCCAACCGGTTTTTGAATCTGGAAATTTCGGCGCTCGAGGCGGACAGCAAAGGCAAACTTATATCAAGCCCGCGTGTGGTCACCGCCGACGGCAAAAAAGCCTCCATCACGCAAGGCGAAAAAATCCCTTACTCCGTGTGTACGGTTGCCTCAGCCACGACGGCAGCCACTTGCAGCGTGGATTTCAAGTCAGCGTCTCTCAATTTGGTGGTCACCCCGCAAGTTACCCCTGATGGAACGATCATTATGGATTTGGACGTCAGCAAGGACAGCCGGGGTCCGGACACCTTGAACAGCGGCCCGGTCATTCTGACCAAAAATATTGCAACTCAAGTTCTTGTGGACAACGGCGGTACTGTTCTTATTGGGGGCATTTTCGAACTAGAAGAGTCCACAGATGAAGCCAAAGTCCCCTGGTTTGGCGATTTGCCTGCGGTGGGTAATTTGTTCAAAAATAGTACCCGTACGCAGAGAAAGAAGGAGTTGCTTGTGTTCGTGACGCCAAGATTAATTGACTCCAAATCAGGGCGCTAATAAGACACCTCAAGGTTACACAAAGGCCTACTTGACAGAAATTACTGATATACGATCGAGAGCTGGGGGCTTAACCATCCCTTTCGCCCCGAAATAGAGCTTGGTTGCCACAGAGTCAATTTCACCCTCCTGTTTATTTTGGCCTTGGCTAAAGATCGTGAATCCATCGCCGCCACTGGCCATGAAGTTGTTGACGGTGATGCGGTAGTGGGCGTTCATGTCTATAGCTTCTCCATTGAGCTGTATTGACCCGGGCACCACCCGCTGGCCCATTCCTGGCGCCGCGCCACTGGGTTTTGATGCATCCCAGGTATAACTAAAACCCTTTGATACCGGCATGATGCGGCCTCCCGCAAGATTCGGGCTTTCCCATTGCTGCTCCAGCAGGCGCATGAGTTGCAATCCGGTCAAGTCAAGGCTCACCAAATTGTTGTTGAATGGCATCACATTGAAAAGGTGCCCGAAGGTCACGGTCAAACTGGTGGCGAGGTCACTGCGAATGCCACCTGGGTTTGTGAAAGCAATTTGCGCGGGTTTCCCGTCATAACTGGCATCAGATGTTGCGGCCAAAAATGCATCGGCAATGACGGCTCCCAGTGTGCTTTCACCGCCTGGGCTTCGTTGGCGATCCAGTGGCGCTGAAATCCGTCCGATAACGGCATCGGCTATGGTGGCCGTCAGATCTCCATAGCGCTTAACAATTTTATCCATGACCGGGTCTCGGCGAAGACTGACATAAGCTGCTGGCAGGGGGGTGACCTTACCGTTTGAATCCTTGACCTCCACATCATTAACCACCAAATGATTGTTGGCATCTTTGGCGATAACTTTTTTGGTGAGACGATCAACGGTGAGATCAATTTTTGTCACCATGCGGCCATACGAGCCCGTTTGGGTAATAAGTTTTCCGTCTGGTCGAAAGCACACATACTCTTGGTGAGTGTGTCCGCTGACGACCACGTCAATTGCAGGATCAAATCGGTCGCTCAAATCAAGTATCGCACCCGTGAAACCTGGACACGATTTATCCATCACCGCTTTGGCGGTGGTCTGCCCCCCCTGATGGATCAGCACCACCATGACAGTGACTCCTTTGCCCCTGAGTTCTGGTACCAAGGCATTGACAGTTGCAACTTCATCGGAAAAACTTAAACCCTTGACACCCGCTGGCGTAACTACCGAGGGCGTATCTTTAAGGGTCAGGCCAATAAATCCGACCTTGACACCGCTAAGTGACCGAATAACATAAGCCGGCAACAAGGTTTCCCCCGTGGTCTTGTCCACCACATTCGCTGCAAGGTATTGAAAATTGGCACCCTTAAACTTACCCTGGTTCATGCATGTATCAATACCAACACGGCCCGCAGTTGCATCTGCATTTTTTTTAAAACAGCCGCCATTTTGGAGTCGTAGCAATTCATCACGGCCTTTATCAAATTCATGATTGCCAACGCTGGAGACATCAAGTCCGATTTGATTTAACACATCGATGGTGGGTTCATCATGGAACAACCCTGATGTCAACTGTGATGCGCCGACCATATCTCCGGCAGCGACCACCAATGTATTTTTTGGGTTGAATTGGCGCAACTGATGCACCAGCGTTGATAGATAAGCTGCACCCCCAGCGGAGATGCGAACACCCGCTGGGTCGCCAGGTTGGGGTCCTAGCACAGTGCCTGCAGGCGGCAAAATATTGCCGTGAAAGTCATTCAGGGCGATCAGAGACACTGTTATTGGTGTGTTTGATACGGACTTCCCCGCCACCGCAAGGCAGGTGAAACTGGACAATACTGCGATTAGGATCGCTCGATTAAATGGTGACTTTATCATTGCAAAGTTCTTTTGGCTAATGCATAAAAAAACCCACCACCAGAGCACCGTACGTGGTTCACCCGGCGATGGGCCGATTCAAATCTAGTGATTAGAAATCTGAGCGGAAAGTAACCGCGCTAAAGCGTGGCGCACCAACGAAATACGCTGGTGACGATCCAGCACCTAATGTGGCGGATGTCAGCGCACGAGTGGTGAACTGGCTGCCGCTGCCTGAGTTAATTCGGACATAGTCTTCATTAAACAGATTACTTACGTTCAACTGAATGCTCGGGTTCTTGAAGAACCCGATATTTGCGAAGCGGTAGCCCACCGTCAGATTGACCAGTGTGTTGGCATCAACAGACTCGTCATTCACCAGTGTGGAATAACTCTTGCCTGTGAACTTGGCATCCACATTGCCATACCAAGAGCTGCTGTTGTAGCTCAAACGCAATCCACTGAGCCACTCTGGTGTGTCGGGCATTTGTTTACCTGCTGAGGCTTCATAGGCTGTAGCACTTGTACGTAAATCGCTCTGCATCTTGCTGTCGGTGTATGCCAAAGACCCATACATTGACCAGTTCGCATTAAATTTGTAACCAGATTCAAGCTCGAAGCCTTTGGTCTTAACATCACCCACGTTGTAATCGGTCTTGATACCCGAAACCTGGTCGTAGGCACTGGCAATGCGGTTCTGGAAATCAATGTAATAAACCGAGCCCGAGAAAGTCCAGGCTTCGTTAGCAAAACGGTAACCCAAGTCTAAATTTGTCGAGGTCTCCATTTCCACCGCTGGGTTGCGCTGTGTCGCACCGGTCAGCACGCCATTAACCACTGTACCGCCCGTCATCAGCGATCCATAGCTGAAGTTGCCAGGTGCCTTCATGTTTTGGGCAAGGTTTGCGAACACCTGCTGTTGTGCATCCAAGGTAAAACGTGCGCCGAGGCTAGGCAAGGTCTTACTGTAGGTTTTACTCACAGCGTAGTCAGCACCCTGACCGGTGCCCTGGTTGGAGAAGTTATTAAAATCCCTTTTGATCTCAGAGTTGCGCAGCCCCAGTTGCAGATTGAGCTTGTCTTGCATCAGGGTAATACTGTCTTGCACAAACAGCGAAGAGCCCGTGCTGACCGTGACCTGGTCGCGCCCTTGGTAAATACTGCCATTTTGCAGACGCAAAAAAGAAGCTTCATCTTCGAGCCAACGATCGGCTGCGTTGCCGAAGTTGTCAATACGCACGGCTGGTTGTGTCTGGATGTGGCGTGCACGCTCGTACCAATAACCTGCCAGGATGTTGTGGTTGTCATAATGCACATTGCTCTTAAGCGTGATGCCGGGACGGTAGGTGCGGGTCACCGAACCACGGTACACCATGACTGTATCTAAGGCATCTCCATCACCATTGATGTCGCGCACACCGCCTGCTACCTTGTTGGAGGCGTTGGACTCGGCCAGCGTGGTCAGTTCTTGACCGCCGGTGCCAAAGCCGTACCAGAAGTAAGGTTCAGCCGAAAGGGAAATGTCTTTGCTGGCCTTGTATTCGGCCTTGCCAGTCCAAAGGTAATTCTTGAACGGATTGACATTGAATTCGTAGTAGTTGTCGGCTGGTACAGCTTCTATTTGAGCAGTGCCATTAACCGGCGTCAGGTGCACGGGCGGGGTTGCGCTGTTATCAAGCCTCCCGCCTGACGCAGCGATCTGCGCATAGGTAAGCGCGCGGATGTTATTGTTGAGTGCTTTGTTGTAGAGAAAGCTGGTGGACAAGAATATACTGTCATTTGGCTTGAAATCGGCGCCAAAATCGATGTGCTCTTTGTCGGCTTTTCCAGGCCCCTTGAATTTATCTACCGCAGCCTTGGAGTAGGAGATGTAAGCTTTCGCAGTGTCATTGGCGAACTTGCCAGTGTCAACTCGTACAAAGGATTTGGAATAGTTCAGGTTGCCCAAAGACTGTGACACGCGAACCCGGAACTTATCCGCAGGTGCACAGGTAACCATTCCCACGTTGCCACCAGAAGCGCCCACATGGGGTGCTTCGGTATCAGTAGACCCTTGGGTAACAAATACCTCGCACAGATTCTCCGTATCTGAATACTCCTGGGGATAGACCGTGAAGCTGCCCGAGTCATTGACCGGTGCGCCATTGATGGTGAAACCCATTTGGTCGCTATTGGCACCGCGCACGCGCAGGCCGCCGCCAAACAATCCCGTGGCATCTTGGCTGAATGTGTTAACACCGGGTAACAGTTCAATGGCTTGATAAGGGTTGCTGGAAGGGTTTAGTGTTTCAAGGTGTGCTTTGCTCACTGAGCTGCGAGCCTTGGGAGACTCTTCCTGAACGATCAGGCCGGTACTGGTGCCTCCCGCTGGGCTTTCAACGGCGATACGACCGACATCTGTCGGTGCAGTCTGGGCCCATAGAGCAGGTGCGCCACAAAGTGCGCCAACAAGTAGAGCAAGCTGCGTAGGTTTGAAATTTTTCATAAGGTGTAAAAGCTGAAGAGTGGAGAAAAAAGTAAGAAAACTGTGAGTCAATCACCCGGCACTGGCGGGTGCAAACTCGATGTCGGCGCTAAATTTGTGTTGCTCTTGACCTGGCCAGGTGCTCGTGGGAAACGCTGGATAGCTGCCACGGCGAACACTGGTCAATGCGGCATCATCCAGAAGATTTGAGTTGGAGCTAGTCAAAACTCCGGCTTCAAGCAAAATGCCGTTGCGCGACAAGGTGAACCAGACTTTGACCGAACCAACAGGACGTTGCTGGCTGGCCTGGCGTCCGGTTGGATAACGTTTGGTGGCATTGAGCATGGCTCTAACCTTGCCCAAGTATTCACCCTCCAGCGATGCGCTCTGAGGCTGCAATGGCTCCGCCCTAGATGGTGTTGTCGCAAGGGTCAAAGGCTGAGTCGTCAAGTTTTTTGAAGCTGTGGTCGCAATGGGTTCAGGCGTGGGATTCTGTGGTCTGGTCGCACTGGGCTGTGGCGACTCTGGTGTCACTTCTTGCATCTGGGGCACCTTGGGCGCCAAGGGCTCGGTTGGGCTTATCTGCTTTGGCACTTGGGGCAGCTCAGGCCGAGGAATAATGACCTCCTGTATCACCATGGCTTCAAGTGGTTTTTTTAAGATGTCGATTGTCTTGCGTGCCGTGCCCGAAATTACGGCCCAGGCCAACAACAAGTGCAAGCCAATAACAAAGGCGATGCCACGGTATCGTCGCGCCAAATCTGGTGACGCGTAGCTGTGGTTTAGCGTATTCATAGCGCCTTGGTTCCTGTAGCGTACTGCTCGCTGCCGATCACGGCAACTTTGTTGAGGCCCTGTCGTTCGGAGGTTGCCCGCACGTTGGCGAAGGTCGCATAACTTGATTTTCTGTGCGGTCGGATGTGTATCTCAGGCTGCACCGGCATTAGTGCCAAGGCACTCATTCTGATTTCGAGCTCTGCACCATCGACCAAATCACCCTGCCAACTCATGACGCTTTGTGGGTCAATGCTTATGTCGATTTTTTGAGGCTTAAGAATAGTTGACGGCGGCATGCCCACTGGCAAATTCATATTGACCGCGTACAACTGAATAGGAATAGTGATGATCAGCATCACCAACAACACCAGCATCACGTCGATCAGAGGTGTGGTGTTGCTGTCCATTAAAAGTTCAGGCTCGTCCCAACCAGGCTCAGGGCCGATATCCATCACCATTGATTACTCCCTGTATGCTGCAATTTCATGTCAGTTCCCCTCCCGCTGATGGTTCGGTGATAAAGGCCACTTTGGTAATGCCAGCCCGCTGACACGCGTACATAATCTTGCCCACACCTTCAAAATCGGCCGCCATGTCGCCCCGGATTTGCACCTCGGGTTGTGGTTCTTGTTGCGCCACTTTTTTAAGTTTCGTGATCAGTGCTTCAACATCGGTCACAGGTGTGTCGTACCAAAATAAACCCCCATTGCGGTTGACTGACACAATGATGCTGTCAGGCTTGGATTGGCGCACCTCAATGCGCTCCTTGGGCAATGACAGTGGGATGGAGGTCGTCACTACTGGAGTGGTGATCAGAAAGATGATCAACAGTATCAACATCACATCGACCAGAGGTGTGGTGTTGATCTGACTGATAACGTCTTCATCACCAGTGGCGGGACCTAGATTGATGGCCATGCTGAAGCTACGCTAAAAGAAAAGGAGGCAAACGTTATTTGCCAGCGGTGGCTAGCAGCACGACATGGAGGTCGTTGCCAAAAGCGTGCACCGATTCAAGGGCCAGTTTGTTACGACGAACCAACCAGTTGTAACCCAGCACAGCCGGTACAGCTACCGCCAGACCAATTGCTGTCATGATCAGGGATTCACCCACTGGACCTGCCACTTTATCAATGCTTGCCTGGCCTGATAAACCAATACTTACCAAAGCGTGGTAGATACCCCAGACCGTACCAAATAAACCAACAAAAGGTGCTGTTGATCCTACGGTAGCCAGTAAGGCCAGTCCGTGAACGCTGGCCATGGCGCGTTGAATGCTCATGGTGACCAAAATAAGCAAAGTCGCCCGTGTCAGAAAATCCCACTGCTCCCAAACTGCCTGGATGCCGTAAGGATTTTCTCCGGCATCCTGCTTTACTAGGGTAGGCGTCACTGCACTTGCATCAGATTTTTCTTTTTTGAAAACTTCTACTAAAGGTGCTGCAATGGGAGTTTGTGTTTGGGCGAAACCTGGTGGTGAAAGCAAGGTCATTCTGGTGAGTTGAAACAACATATTTTTATCAAATGAAAAAAACTTTAGGCGTTAGCACAGGCCTATAAGTTTCAAAGCGAATAAGATGCTAATTTAGCTGCGCAAGGTGACGATTTGAAGACAATGAAGTTCGAAGCTAATTCGTCTATTCACAGTCAACTGTCCGACCATTTCTACATTGCTCGACTCAGTCCACTATGCTTTTCATTGATAAAGTCTATTGGTCATGTTGATGTTGGAGAAATAAACTGACGCAAGATTGATAGGCAATCATTAACCTCAAAAGGATAAATCATGTCTACACAAGCCGAGTGTCCCTTTCCCCGTGCCGCCAGTAAAAATGCGGTGGCCGCAGCCCCTTCCAACACCGATTGGTGGCCCAATCAACTCAAACTCGGCATCTTGCACCAGCACAGCGCCAAGTCCAACCCGATGGGCGAGGACTTCAACTACGCCCACGAATTCAAGTCGCTTGATCTCGATGCCTTAGTCAAAGACCTGACCGAACTGATGACCGATTCGCAGGATTGGTGGCCTGCCGATTGGGGCCACTACGGCGGCCTGATGGTGCGCATGGCCTGGCACGCTGCAGGCACTTACCGCACCACGGACGGCCGAGGTGGTGCTGGCAGCGGTAACCAGCGCTTCGCCCCCTTGAACAGCTGGCCCGATAACGGCAACCTCGACAAAGCACGTCGCCTGCTCTGGCCCATCAAGCAAAAATACGGACGCAAAATTTCATGGGCAGACTTGTTCATCTTGGCCGGCAACGTGGCGCTCGAATCCATGGGTTTCAAAACCTTCGGTTTTGCCGGTGGCCGTGAAGACATCTGGGAACCCGAGCAAGATATTTACTGGGGTGCAGAAAAAGCCTGGTTGGCCACCAGCGACAAAGCCAACAGCCGCTACAGCGGCGACCGCAAGCTAGAAAGCCCGCTGGCTGCGGTGCAAATGGGCCTCATCTATGTCAACCCTGAAGGCCCGGATGGCAAGCCTGACCCCATCGCTTCTGGCCGCGACGTGCGCGAAACCTTTGCCCGCATGGCCATGAACGACGAAGAAACCGTAGCCTTGGTGGCCGGTGGCCACACCTTTGGCAAGGCCCACGGCGCTGGCGACCCCACCTTGGTCGGACCTGAGCCAGAAGCGGCAGGTATCGAAGAGCAGGGTTTTGGTTGGATCAACAAATTTGGCAGCGGCAAGGGCGTGCACACCACCACCAGTGGTATTGAAGGCGCCTGGAAACCCAACCCCACCACTTGGGACAACGGCTACTTTGATATGCTGTTTGGCTATGAGTGGGCACTCACCAAGAGCCCTGCCGGTGCCCACCAGTGGGTGGCGCAAAACGTGAAGCCTGAGCACATGATTCCCGATGCGCACGACGCCAGCCAAAAGCACCCGCCCATGATGACCACCGCCGACATGTCGCTACGCATGGACCCGGCGTATGAGAAGATTTCACGCCGTTTTCACCAAAACCCGGCTGAATTTGCCGATGCCTTTGCCCGCGCCTGGTTCAAGCTGACCCACCGCGACATGGGACCGCGTGCCCGATACCTGGGCAAGTTGGTGCCCAAAGAAGTGCTGATCTGGCAAGACCCAATTTCCGCCTCTGAGGGCGCGTTGGTGAATGCCCAAGACATCGCTGCGCTCAAAGCCCAGGTGATGGCTTCGGGCTTGTCCATTGCTCAGTTGGTCAGCACCGCTTGGGCTAGTGCCTCCACCTTTCGGGGCAGCGACAAGCGTGGCGGTGCCAACGGGGCCCGCATTCGCCTAGCGCCCCAGAAAGACTGGGCCGCCAACCAACCCGCCCAGTTGGCGCGGGTGTTGGCCAAGTTAGAGGCGATACAGCAGGCGTTTAATGCAGCCCAGTCCGGTGGAAAAACGATTTCACTGGCCGACTTGATTGTGCTGGCAGGCAACGCAGCGGTAGAAGCTGCGGCCAAAAAGGCGGGTCAAACCGTGGCAGTGCCTTTTGCTGCAGGCCGAATGGACGCCAGCCAAGCGCAGACCGATGTGGAGTCCTTCGGCGTGCTGGAACCTGTGTCGGACGGTTTTCGCAACTACGCTCACCCAGGGCTTGAGGGCGTGGTTGCCGAGCTGTTGCTCGACAAAGCGCAGTTACTCTGCCTGAGCGCACCCGAGATGACCGTGTTGGTGGGCGGTTTGCGTGCCCTGAACGCCAATGTGGGTCAAACCGCGCACGGCGTGTTCACTGCACGGCCCGAGACCTTGAGCAACGATTTCTTTGTCAACCTGCTCGACATGCGCACCCAGTGGCGCAAGTCCAACACCGAGGGCGTGCTTGAAGGCAGCGACCGCAGCACCGGCACCCTCAAGTGGACCGGCACGGTTGTGGACCTGGTCTTTGGCTCCAACTCGCAACTGCGTGCCTTGGCTGAGGCCTATGCCACCAGTGACGCGCAGGACAAGTTTGTGCGAGACTTTGTCGCCGCCTGGACCAAGGTGATGAACCTGGACCGTTTTGATTTGAAGTAACCAGCGCTTAACGGCCCGCTGTGCCACCTGATTCATGCGATAGAGTCTACGGATTTACGGGGCTTTTATGAAGATCAACGGATTCAGGCTGCACCGTGCCGCTTGGCCCGCGCTGGGCGCTGCTATTTTGTTTGGGGCCAGCACGCCGTTTGCCAAGCAACTGCTCGGCGATGGACTTGCCACCAGTTCCCCATTTTTATTGGCAGGACTGCTCTACTTGGGCAGTGGAATTGGCCTGACCTTGCTCCGGCTGCTGCGCGACAAGGGCTGGCAAGCGACAGGCCTGCCCAAGCACGAGTGGCCCTGGCTTTTGGGTGCCATTGCCTTTGGCGGTGTGCTCGGGCCGGTGCTGCTGATGGTCGGGCTCGCGCACACCACGGCCGCCACGGCGTCACTTTTTCTCAATCTCGAATCGGTGCTGACTGCGGTGCTGGCTTGGCTGGTGTTTAAAGAAAACACCGACCGGCGCATGGTGCTGGCCATGGTGCTTATCGTTGCTGGCGGGGCGGTGCTGGCTTGGCCCACTGGCGAAGCCGCCGGCTCAGGGCTTGGCACCTTGGCTTTGGCGGGCGCTGGCCTGGCGTGGGCGATTGACAACAACCTCACACGCAAAGTGTCGGCCTCCGATGCCTTGTTTATCGCGGGCAGCAAAGGCTTGGTGGCCGGCTGCGTCAACACCGGTCTCGGTTTGGCGCTGGGGGCGGCGTGGCCCAGCTCGGGCTTATTGGCATCTGCGTTGTCCATTGGCTTTTTGGGCTACGGATTAAGTCTGGTGTTGTTTGTGCTGGCTTTACGCAGTTTGGGCGCAGCGCGCACGGGCGCCTACTTTTCTACCGCGCCCTTCGTTGGCGTCGCCCTGTCAATGGCTGTTTTTGCGGAGCCCACCAGCGCCGCCTTTTTGCTGGCTGCTGCCTTGATGGCGTCTGGCGTCTGGCTGCACCTCACCGAGCGCCATGCACATGATCATGAGCACACCGCGTTTTCTCATGGGCATCGGCACCGGCACGACGCGCACCACCAGCACACCCACGATTTTGAATGGGACGGCCAGGAGCCGCACACCCATGAGCACCAGCATGCGAACTTGAAGCACCACCACGCGCACTTTCCAGATTTTCACCATCAGCATTCGCACTCCTGAGTGGCCTACGCCACTTGCTACACTCAAGATTGAAGCCATCCTCCCCCCGTCCTAAATAAAATTGCCCAGTGTCAAGTTCGATCGTCAGTCTCATTGGCCTTCCCGGCTCAGGAAAATCCACGGTGGGGCGCCAATTGGCGCGTCGGCTGCAGCTGCCTTTTTATGACTCAGACCATGTGATCGAGCACCAACTGGGTTGCTCCATCCGCGAATATTTTGAGCGTGAGGGGGAGGCGCAGTTTCGGGATGTCGAAGAGTCTGTCATTGATCAGCTCACCCAAAACCCCCAATGCGTCGTCTCAACCGGCGGAGGCGTCGTGTTGCGGCCCGCTAACCGGCAGCGCCTGCATGAGCGTAGCCATGTGATTTACCTGAACTCTTCGCCCGATGAGCTGTTTCGGCGATTGCGCCATGACATGAACCGTCCCCTGTTGCAGGTAGCTGACCCCTTGGGTCGTCTGCGCGAACTCCACGCTATTCGTAACCCGCTTTACCGGGAAACTGCCCATTTCATCATCGAGACCGGGCGCCCTTCGGTGGCCACCCTGGTCAATATGATCGTCATGCAACTGGAGTTGTCCGGAGTCATCCAGAGCTAGTCTAGGGCGTTGAGGTGCTGAGTTTGGTCTGAGTCGTGGCCAAAAAACGGGCAAAGTGCCCCTAAACTCATGGGTATGAATGCTTTAGCCACCCAAACCGTTTCTATTGACCTGCAAACCCGCAGCTATGACATTTTCATTGGCAGTGGAATTTTTGACCAGCCTGCCACCTACGCCGATTTGCCCAACGCCAGCACGGCCGTGATTGTGACCAACACCACGGTGGCGCCCCTTTATGCGGCGCGTTTGCAGCAGGCCTTGCAAGGCAAATACCCCAAAATTCACACGGTGGTGTTGCCCGATGGCGAAGCCTACAAGACCTGGCAAACCCTCAATCTGATTTTTGACGCCTTGCTGGCCCACACCTGCGACCGCAAAACCGTACTTTTTGCCCTTGGTGGCGGCGTGGTGGGGGACATGACCGGTTTTGCAGCGGCCAGTTACATGCGCGGTGTGCCCTTTGTCCAAGTGCCCACGACCTTGCTGGCCCAGGTGGATTCTTCGGTCGGCGGCAAAACCGCCATCAATCACCCGCTGGGTAAAAACATGATTGGCGCGTTTTACCAACCGCTTAAAGTGGTGTGCGATCTGGACACGCTTAAGACCTTGCCTCCCCGTGAGCTGAGCGCGGGCTTAGCCGAAGTCATCAAATACGGGCCTATTTCTGACCTGGAATTTTTGAGTTGGATCGAGGCCCACATCGACGCCCTGACGACGCGCGACCCCCAGGCGCTGGCCCATGCGGTCAAACGCAGTTGTGAAATCAAGGCTTGGGTGGTGGGGCAAGACGAACGGGAGTCGGGCTTGCGCGCCATTCTCAACTTTGGCCACACCTTTGGCCATGCCATTGAGTCAGGTCTGGGCTACGGTGAGTGGTTGCACGGCGAGGCGGTAGGTTGCGGCATGGTCATGGCCGCGCATTTATCGCAGCAATTGGGCCTCGTGGACGATGAGTTGGTGAAGCGGTTGACGGTCCTGATTCACAAAGCCGGTCTGCCGATTCAAGGACCCAAGTTGTCTGATACCGATAACGCCGGGCGCTACCTTGAACTCATGCAGGTGGACAAAAAAACCGAAGCCGGGGCTATCAAGTTCGTCGTCATTGACGGCCCCGCCAGCGCGGCCATTCGATCGGCGCCAGAGGCCATGGTGCGCGGCGTAATTGATTCTTGCTGCACTTAAATACCGCTGCTTGGGTAGCAAGCGGTTCCTTGATGAGAATAATCAACACCTGATTTCAGCCAATCTTCAAACTCGAAAAAATCAGAACGTTTGCTTACATCT
>Ga0114974_10000848_pt1 | contig 24661 bp, 21 predicted proteins | sample S_130206_EF_Meta_FD_87318 | JGI IMG/M metagenome (GOLD analysis project Ga0114974, IMG submission 87318) | Freshwater microbial communities from Lake Simoncouche, Canada to study carbon cycling - S_130206_EF_MetaG | ecosystem: Environmental > Aquatic > Freshwater > Lake | place: Lake... | reverse complement strand
GCTGCCTGGCGGTAGTGCCAACGTTTTCGCCCGGGCTCTTGGCCTGCCAAACGGGATTGTTGAAGCTGGTGCCCACCTCTTAGACGGCATCAAGCAAGGCCGCATCCGCACCATTGGCTTGGGTCGCGCTGACGATCGATGGTTCACGGTTAATGCTGGCGTTGGGCTTGATGCTGAAGTGATTGCTGCTATGGAATACAAGCGACGCCATGGGCGAAAAGCTTCACCTACTCGCTATATCGCCACAACGGCATCCACGATGCTGAAAGCCGCACGCAATCGTGTTCCGCAGCTCAGCGTCACTCGGGGTGAGGATGTCTTGGAAGAGTTGTATTTCGCTCTTGTGCAGAACACGAGTCCTTGGACCTATCTGGGAAACTGGCCTATTCAACTTTGTCCGGATGCTGATTTTAATGCGGGGCTTGATCTTTTTGGGATGCATAAAGTCAGCGTGCCAAAAGCGTTGCAAAATACTCGCCACTTCTTAGCCCAGCGCCGGGCCAGCGCTCTTGCCCATGCTGTGACTTGGCATGATCAGGGCGAATTCACAATTACGTCTGCGAAACCCATGGCCTTCCAGATTGATGGCGAGGGCATGGGCGAAATCAGTCAGGTAACCTTCCGTTCCGAGCCGGCGGCACTCACCGTGATCGTCTGATCCACATACAAAATATGACAAATAACGCTTCTGTGACCAAACTGACAACACATAACATCTGATTTTCGGCCGTGTCTCTTGCATCAGCTCCCCTCACATGTAACCCTTTACTTCCCGCTGCTTCACGGAACTGGCCCCCTTCCTTCGAAGACGATCAGGAGACCCCTAGATCGCCTTCACTTGATGGCCGGCATAAGTGAAAGCATTCACGAGCACTGGTAACCCTGGTGCCTTTTACGATGGAGTTGACCTAGCATGGACTGGCGACACGAGTCTGCTTGCCGTGACGAAGATCCAGAACTCTTCTTCCCGATTGGTAATACCGGACCTGCATTGGTTCAAATCGAGGAAGCCAAGGCCGTGTGCCGTCGTTGTTCAGTGGTTGATGAGTGCCTTCGTTGGGCATTAGAAACAGGGCAAGATGCCGGCGTTTGGGGCGGTCTCAGCGAGGACGAACGCCGAGCGCTGAAACGTCGCAATGCACGCTTGCGCGCTCGAGGCAGTCTCTAAAACACTCTGAGCTACACACTCTCGTGAGATTTCCTGCTCAAGATTGGCGCCGTCATCGTTACTGACGTTCCATCTTGAACTGCAATTGACACGGTTCCCTGTAATTCACCTGAAACCAGTGAGTGCACGATCTGAAGACCGAGCCCTCCAGAGTCTGCAGGATTTTCGCGAACCTCTTGAGGTATGCCCTTCCCATTGTCACGCACACAGATAACAACCGAGGAATCAGTGCGAGTGATGTCCACTCCAATAACCCCCGCATTAGCGTGTTCAACCGCATTTTGTAAAAGTTCAGACACACACATTGCTAACGGGGTAGCGATTTCGGCACTCAACATCCCCGCCGATCCCAAACGTTCGATGATCTGCGTTTCGGTGCCACCCAATGCGGGAGCCAAGTCTCTCACCAACGCGATGATTCGATCGATGACATCGTCGAACTCCAGCATTTCGTCAACCTGACGGGACAAGGTTTCATGCACAACTGCAATTGCTGCAACGCGAAGTTCAGCCTCACCAAGTGCTAAACGCGCTTCATCGCTTTGGGAACGACGAGCTTGCATCCGCAACAGTGCTGCCACGGTTTGCAGATTGTTCTTAACCCGGTGATGGATCTCGCGAATAGTTGCATCGGCTGACATCAAGGCCCGCTCACGTCCACGAACATCGGTCACATCACGCAAGAGCACCAAAGCGCCATTGGTATGACCAGGCGCTAGCAACGGAATGCCGTAAATGAGTGCCACCGCGTGCGAGTTTTCCACTTCCGTCTGGCCAGCCGCTCTGCCACCGGCGACCAGCGCCAGATTTTGATCCATCGGTCCATGCTTATGTGAAAGCCGCACAAGCAGTGGGCCAAGGTCCGCACCTACGAGGTCGGTGGCAAGTCCCAACCGACGCAGCACACTCATCGCGTTGGGGCTGGCGTAAGTAACTTTTCCGTCAGGACTTAAACGCACCAGCCCATCTCCCACTCTCGGAGCATCACTGCTTTCACCGACATAGGCTTCGGGAGGAAAATCGCCTGACACCAACATGTGCAATAGCTCGTCTGCAATTTCAAGATAAGCCGCTTCGAGCTGTCCAGTCACGCGAGATGTCTGTGAAGATGAGCGAACCACCACACCAATCACCCGCCCCTGCGAATCTGGCTCTGATCGAATAGGAAACGCATTTCCTATTGCCCGACCAAAATGCAGCGCTTGATCTACCTCGGGTAACCGCCCACGCGGCACGAACTGTCCGACTAAGTCTTCTTCAACCGTGGTTGATGCAGTGGTTGGCCGCACAAGTGCTGCTGCAACCGCTCCACCTTCGTTCCAGGTGGGCAACCACAGGACTAGATCGCTCAGCGAAAGGTCCGCGATGATGCCCCAGGCCTCGACCACGCGATGTAACCGCGAAATTTCATCAGGTTGTAAGTCTGTACGTTCTTGAGCCAAGACGGCGACTGTTCCCACGAGTGGCAGGGTACGCCGGTTGCGCTCAACTTTGACGCAAGCGCGGCGGGCTATTCGTCAGAGATCGTCTGCTGTATCTGAGTGAAAATCCTTGTATACAAGCCCTCAGGTGTCTGAACCGTCTCCCGAGATTGACGAATCCTTGTTCGAATAATGCTTTCGGCAGAAAACACATCGGCGCAGGGTGGGCACTCTTCTAGGTGATGCACAACCTCATGAGCGCTTTCTGGCTCAAGCTCATCGTCAAGATAGATCCACATCCAAGAATGGATCTGGACGCAAGCAACAGCGTGCGGATTACCACAACTCATGCCGTCACCTCCAAAGGGATAAAGCCGCGTTCAGTTGCATATTCACGCAGCAGCTCGCGTAACTGTTTGCGGCCGCGGCTTAAGCGGGACATCACCGTTCCTACTGGGGTGTCCATAATTTCTGCCGCTTCTTTATAAGAAAAGCCTTCAATATCAACCAGATACACAGCCATGCGGAAATCGTCCGGCAATGCTGCCAATGCATCGACTATCTCACCGTCGGCGAGCTTGGCCATAGCCTCAGCCTCAGCCGAGCGCATGCCAAGATTTTCGCCAGCTTCATTGAGCTGACCGTCCGTGAGTTCATCTGCGCTTGTTTGTAACGGTGCGCGTTGCTTTTTGCGATATTGATTGATGTACGTGTTGGTCAGAATACGAAAAAGCCAAGCCTTGAGATTCGTGCCCTCGGTAAATGATCCAAATGCGGCAAATGCCTTCAACATTGCTTCTTGAACAAGATCTTCGGCGTCGGTTGGATTGCGAGTCATCCGTAAAGCTCCACCATAAAGCGACTGCAGGAACGGGGCCACATCACGCTCAAAGCGTGCTGCTGCGTCTTGCTTGGTTTCCGTGGACATCACTGCTGAGCCTACGGCACCCGGTTCTAATCCGATGAAACTCATGGTGGCGATCACCTACGCCAGAACGCTGCGGACCACCTTGATATTCCCTACGAGGCCAGCATTCATCTTGGCACTTGTCTTTGACACGTGCCTCTTCGCTTGCGCTACCGAGCCTCAAGGGGCTGCATAAGCTCAGGACCACTATTGCGGGCGTTATTCACGGCAGTACTCACGGGATAGGCAACTAATGGCACTAAAGCCGGATCAAGGAGTGGTTCGATGTCAATATTTACGCTGGAATCAAGCCACCAGTTCCAATGTGTGTGCGCAACCATCACGGGCATTCGATCATGGATCTGGATCAGACCTTGGGTTGCCTGTTTGGTGAGAACACAACACGTCAGCAGCCAGGAATTATCTGGCGCACGCCACCATTCATAAAGTCCGGCCATCGCCAAGGTCGCCCCATCTGCCGCGTGGATGTAAAACGGCAATTTGGCAGGGCGGCCAGAGCTTGTCACCTCAGTTGAGGTGTACCACTCGTAATAGCCATCAGCAGGAACGAGACACCGTTGAGAGGCAAATGCCTTCCTGAATGAGGGCTTGCTGGCCACAGTTTCGGATCGGGCGTTGGTCATTTTCGCCCCGATCCCTGGGTCCTTGGCCCACGATGGGACCAACCCCCATTTGGCCACCTCAAGGCTGCGCACTGGTGGCTCATCTACATGACGCTTATCCACCACGATGTATACCGAGGTACTAGGAGCAACGTTGAAGTTCGGCGAGAGAAATTGCTCAGGCGGCGCCGCCACCTCAAATTCGGCTACCAGAGCCGCTGGATCCTGCGCTGCCACATATCGCCCACACATGAGCACTACCCTTGTCTTAATGACCCCTTCAACGCAACCGAGTTGGGCTGCTCCGCGCGCCTTAACGCCAATCCGCGCCACCGTCAGAATTCCCGGCTCCAAGTCAGCCACCAACCGAGCATTGATCTTGGCCGCGCTCAGTGAAGGTCCCAGCACAATCCACCAAGCCCTTGACGCCCGAGATACCCGACTCATGGTTGCTGCCCTTGCCTGCCTTGGCACCGAGATCTCAGTGAGCGAACCCACAGCTGTGGGAAATGTCGATATCCAGGTTTCCCCCACACTTCTCACCGGCCCTGCAACTATTCATGTCGGCTTAGCCGGAACAGTCATGCGTTTTGTTCCACCTGTTGCAGCCCTTGCCACCGGCGAGATTTCATTCGATGGAGATGAGGGTGCGCGAGTTCGCCCGATGGCAACAACACTGAACTCTTTGCGTTCACTTGGCGTGTCTATCGTTGGTGAAAATACGTTGCCATTCACCGTACGTGGCATTGGCAAGGTTACCGGTGGAGAAGTGATCATCGATGCCTCCGCTTCAAGTCAATTTGTTTCAGCTCTTCTCTTAACTGCAGCGCGATTTGATGAAGGCCTCACCATTCGCCATGAAGGCCCGCCCGTACCAAGCCAACCGCACATCAAGATGACAATCCAGATGCTTGCTGAACATGGTGTTCACGTTGACACACCAGATGCTTCAACTTGGCACATTGCCCATCAGCGGATTGCGCCAATTGACCGGGTTATTGAACCCGACCTATCTAATGCGGCCCCATTTCTTGCTGCAGCGATGGTGACCGGTGGAGAAGTGGCGATTCCTGATTGGCCAGCGCACACCACTCAGGCAGGAGACTCTTTGCGCGATCTCCTGGCTGCAATGGGAGCAGCTATCTCACACAATGGCCAAGGATTATCTGTTGCTATGCATGGGGAAATTCGTGGCATCGACGCCGACCTGCGTGACGTAGGTGAACTCACTCCTACCCTTGCCGCAATCGCAGCCTTAGCCACAACGCAATCTCGCTTTCACGGAATTGCACACCTACGCGGCCATGAAACCGATCGACTCGCAGCCCTCGTGCATGAAATAAGAAACCTTGGAGGGGATGCGACTGAAACCGAGGATGGCATTCACATCCGTCCCGGCGTTCTGCATGCAGGACATTTCAAAACGTACAACGATCACCGCATGGCAACTGCAGGCGCGGTCATTGGTTTGCGCGTCTCCGGCGTTGAAGTCGAGAATATCGACACGACTGAAAAAACTCTTCCCGGTTTCGCTGCGCGATGGGAAGCATTAGTTTCTGGATCACCTACTCCGTGACGAGCAAGAAAACTCACGAGCGCTGGGATGAAGATGACGTACGCATTCGCCCAGGCAAAACCAAATCACGCCCGCGCACAAAAGAACGCCCCGCTCACACCGAGGCCGAATCCGGAATGGTCATCGCTGTTGATCGGGGACGATTCACTGTTGCCCTGAATTCAGATACCAACGAAGTTGCGATGGGCAAACAGATTTACTCAATCAAAGCCCGCGAACTAGGCCGCAAGGGGATTGTTGTTGGAGATCTCGTAGATCTCATCGGCTCGGACACTTCTGGCACCGATGATCTTGCTCGAATCGTTCGTCGACAGGAACGAACTTCTACGCTTCGCCGAACTGCTGACGATGTTGACCCTGTCGAGCGCATCGTGGTGTCGAATGCGAACCAACTAGCGATCGTCACCGCAACAGCGGATCCGGAACCATCATTTGGGCTGATTGATCGAGCTTTAGTTGCCGCTTTCGACGAAGGCATTCAACCCATGCTCATCATCACTAAAACAGACCTTGCAAGCGCCGACGCGCTGCTTGCCATGTATGGACCACTTGACCTACCGGTATTCACGATTCACAACCGAGTGCCACCAGCTGATCTGCTTGTTGCCCTGAAAAATCAAATTACCGTAGTGCTCGGCCATTCAGGCGTTGGTAAATCCACGCTGGTGAACGCCATCGTCCCCGGTTCTATTCGTAGCACTGGCCATGTCAATGTCGTTACAGGTAAAGGTCGCCACACCTCTACGAGTGCAGTAGCGCTTGCCCTCACCGACGGTGGATGGATCATCGATACGCCAGGCATTCGTTCCTTTGGTCTTGCGCATGTTCGCGCTGACCAGATGATTCATGCATTCCCTGAGCTAGAACCAGGCATTGAACACTGCCCACGTTCGTGCTCGCATAATGAACCTGAATGCGGACTCAATGAATGGATCCAAACTCAGCCTGAACAAATGCGCGATCGGTTGTTGTCATTGCGGCGCTTACTTGCGCAACCAACGCAGGTCAAATCAGAAGACGGTTTCCCGACCGAACAATCACCACCCATTTAGCGAATCAGCGAAGCTCTAGCGAATCAGCGAAGCCCAGACCGCTTCGGCGCCACTATGCCCAGCGGCTACGACGTACAACGTCGCGATAAGTGAAAGTGCCACGACTCCGATCCCCGCGATCCGAAGCCAAAGCGGGCGAGCACGATTCGATGGAATACCGCGATCTACGAACCAAAATCCGATGACGGCCAATCCAAATAAGCCTACCCAGAGCGGCGCCTGTGAGCCCCAATGCAAATGATCAGCACTTACTGGCTTCACCTGAGCTAATTGTTCACCTGCCTCCTTGGCGAGGACTGCACTGCCAATACTCACAAAAGCCCCCAGGGCCACGAGCGGCCCGAAGCGACGAGAGAACTTAGGAACAATGGCCATCACAATCGCGCCTAGAGCAGTCAGCGGCACCAAAACAACCACAACATGCACGATGAGTGGGTGAACCGGAATTCCGCTGATGGTGACAAGATCCGACATGATTGCCTAGTCTACGGGGGAACCTCACCCACAGACTAGATTCTGTTCCGTGTCCAAATCATTGAGCGCTGACCCGACTTCATTACGTGCTGACCTAGACCTCGCCTTGGCAATGGCCGACCACGCTGACGTCATCACTATGAAGACTTTTCAGTCCAGTTCATTACGCATCGAAACCAAGCCCGATCTCACGCCCGTAACAGAAGCTGATCAGGCAACTGAAAAACTTCTGCGTGAAGTTCTGATGCTTGAGCGTCCACTTGATGACATTCTCGGTGAAGAATTTGGTGCATCTGCGACCACGAGCAACCGTCGCTGGATCTTGGATCCGATCGATGGCACGAAAAACTATGTTCGCGGTGTACCGGTTTGGTCTACCTTGATTGCACTCACCATTGATGACGTGCCGGTGCTCGGGGTGGTGTCTGCACCAGCTTTGAACCGACGATGGTGGGCCGCAAAAAATTCTGGCGCTTGGACACGAGCACTGGGAGCGGAACCTAAGCGCATTCAGGTGAGTGGCATTGCTGAAATAAGTAACGCTTCGTTCTCATATTCAGATGCGATCGGGTGGCCCGAAAATGACGCGCTTTCTTCGCTGAACTCTTCAACTTGGCGCCAGCGCGCTTATGGTGATTTCTGGTCGCACATGCTCGTTGCCGAGGGCGCTGTTGATATTTCCGCAGAACCAAAACTTGGTGCCTGGGACATAGCTGCGCTGATTCCGATCATCGAAGAGGCTGGCGGCAAAGCCACGGCTTTTGACGGGAGCCCCGCCCTACAAGGTGGTTCGCTTGTTGTGACAAACGGTTTGCTGCACGATCGTGTGATTCATCAACTAGAAGTCTGAATCGCTCGGGACTCTTTCCCCCCGATTCGAGTTCTCACGTGCAGGTGCAGCCCACCGACCGGCCGCATAGTCACACTCGGATTAACGTCAGGAATCACGTCGCCATCTGGGTAACTCAGCGTAAAACGCGCTGCCAATCGAGCCACTACAGCGATGGCTTCGGCATAAGCAAAATCCCTGCCTACGCAAAGGCGTAAGCCATTACCAAACGGAATGAATGCGTGCCGAGTGACACTGCCGTCAAGAAAACGACTGGGAATATAGGAGTTTGGCTCGCTCCAGAAGTCTGGGTGGCGATGAACGAGCCATGGACTCATGATGATGAGGGCCCCTGCTGGGATATACGCGCCTGTAAGTTCATCTTCTGAAAGCGCCTTACGCGTGATGAGCCATGCCGGTGGATATAAACGCAGGGCCTCATCGATGCAAGCTCGAGTGAATGGAAACTCACTTAACTGATCCAATGAGAGATCAGCTGGCGTAACCACAGCACTGACTTCATTGTGCAACTGATCTTGAATCTGCGGATGGGCAGCAAGCAAAGCCCAACTCCACGTGAGAGCTGCGGCAACGGTTTCATGGCCAGCCACAATGAAGGTCACAATTTCATCGCGGATCTCACGCTCTGTCAGCGGTTGCCCACCTGAATTTCGCGCAGCAATAAGTAGATCTAACACATCAGGTGTTGATGACGGCTGACCCGCACGACGCAAGGCGACAAGTCTTGAAACTGCCGCATCAAGGGTTGCATTTGCTCGCTGCAGCCGCCGATTCGCTGGAGTAGGAACCCACGGAGGTGGAGTGATTGGTACCCGAGCGCGGGCAACCACAACTTCGAGGGCCTCTAACGTGGCACTCGTGAGCTCTGCAGCATCACCAGACAGATCCTCGGTGAATAAAGCGTGGCCAACTGTTTCTAATGCCACTCTCAGCATCGCTTGTTCGATGTCGACTAATGCGCCATCTGGAAGTTCATCCCATTGCGCCACCAATCGTTGCGTTCCAGCGTCCACCTGGCGAACAAGCGGTTCAAGTTGTCGCGGATGAAAAGCCGGTTGCAGCATCAACCGATGCTCTTTCCATGGTGGATCCAAAGCAGTAAGGAGACCGCTACCTGTTACAAGTGATAAGGCTTTGTATTGAATGGTGTCTTTACTGTATTCGTGAGGGCGATCCACAAGCACGCGCTTGACCGCATTGGGATGAGACACAAGATAACTCGGAGGCCGAGGAATGGGGAATTGTGCGACATCTCCGAAGGTCTGCCAAATGTGATTGAGATACTTCAATGGATCGCTACGGATTGCTGCAAAGGCCGGCAACATTTGGGGCCCAGATGGCCCGGGAGCCGTTGCCGGGGTGCCCATGTATTTACGATCAGGAATTACCAGCTCCGGCACATCACACCTTTACTGGAGCGTGCACTGGCCCATAAAGAGTTGATCGCTCCTGCAGAATTCGATCAATTGGATTCGTAATCTCAGCAAACTCTTCAACAGTGATGCCTTGACCATGGGTTGCGCCAGCTGCCCGCGAAATATTTTCATCCATCAACGTGCCGCCAAGGTCATTGACACCAGCACGCAACAGTTGCTGCGCACCACTCGTTCCGAGTTTGACCCACGATGCCTGAATATTGTGGATAGACCCGTGGTATGCGATTCTGCCAACTGAGTGCATCAACACAGTTTCACGCCACGTTGGTCCGCGGCGAGCACCCTTTTTAAGATAAATCGGCGCGGCCATATGCACAAACGGAAGCGGCACAAACTCAGTAAACCCACCAGTTCTCGCCTGAAGTTCGCGCGTGCGAATCAGATGCCTAGCCCAATGAACTGGCCGCTCAATGGTGCCGAACATGATGGTGACGTTTGATTTCAATCCGACTTCATGCGCAGTTTCGTGCACTTCAAGCCACTGCTCAGTATTGACCTTATCTGCGCATATAACTTTTCTGATTTCATCATCAAGGATTTCGGCGGCCGTTCCGGGAAGTGAGCGAAGACCGCTGTCGCGAAGGCTTATAAGGAATTCGCGCAACGGTATGCCGAGCCGGTGTGCGCCCTCCCAAACTTCGAGAGCAGAGAAGGCATGTATATGGATGCTAGGTGCTGCATCACGCACCTCTCGCAAAATATCCAGATAAGTCTGTCCATTGAAATCAGGATGAATTCCGCCTTGTAGACATACCTCTGTTGCACCCAGCTCGAGAGCCTCGACCGCACGATCGGCAACGTCAGAGCCTGTGAGTAAGTACGGTTCACCGCGAAGATTCAACGTGGCTGGGCCCTTGGAAAACGCGCAAAACTTACACTTGAATGTGCAGACATTGGTGTAGTTGATGTTGCGATTTCTTACGAAGGTAACAACATCACCATTGACCGCTTCACGAAGTTCATCTGCAAGAGCTGCCACCGCGAGAACTTCAGGACCTCGCGCAGAGAACAAGGAAACCAACTGCGCTTCATCAGGAATTTGGCCTTGCCTGACTCCTTGGAGCACCTCGCCAACCGCGCCGCCGACTTCGGGAGTAGCAGCCTGGCCGATGAGAATCTCTGGGGTTTGATCTGAGCCTGAGTACCAAGAGGTCGAGCGTCGACCAATCTGAATAACCTCGGGTCCGGTGCCCACATTCTTCGCTTGTTCATAGCGTTCGGGAAAAAATGCACCGGTATCATCACGGGCAAGACCTTCAGAATCGCTTCTGTCCATCACTGCAAAATGCAGACGCGGATCGATCCACACATCTGCTTGCAAAACAAACTCAGGGTGAATTGTTAATCGTGGAACGAGCGCCTGACCTCGGTCTTCAGTGATCTTGCGCAGATCTGAGATATGCGGCCATGGCCGTTCGGGGTTCACATGATCGGCCGTAATTGGTGAGATCCCACCGAAATCGTCGATGCCTGCACTCAGTAGTGAGCCAGCATCGTCGACCAGATTCGGTGGTGCCTGCACGTGCACGTCAGGCGGCAAGATCGCTCGAGCTAGAGCAATCGCGTCCAAATGATCTTCTTCACTGCATGCCGGAGTTAAGCGCATCACCGTGTCAGCCTTAGGCATGAAATTTTGAACGATGACTTCTTGAACATGTCCGTGACGGGCGTGTGAAGCAGCAATTGCTTCGAGTGCCTCGATTCGATCTTCTCGAGTTTCACCAATACCCACAAGAATCCCCGTGGTGAAAGGAATCTTCAATTCGCCGGCAGCTTCCAGCGTTGCCAAACGGCGTTCTGGGGTTTTATCAGGCGCACCACGATGAGCTGGCAAATCGGCTCGAAGGGTCTCAATCATCATTCCCTGACTTGGCGCTACTGCGCGAAGCCGCAGGAGTTCTTCTTTTGAGATAGCACCAGCGTTGGCGTGCGGCAGTAGACCTGTTTCGTCGAGAACAGCTTGGCAGGCAGCCACAAGGTAGTCGACCGTTGAGGTGTAGCCGTGGGCATCGAGCCATTCACGGGCCACCGGGTATCGATCTTCAGGTGCTTCACCGAGTGTGAACAGGGCCTCGTGGCATCCCACTTCAGCGCCCGCTTTAGCGATCTCAACAACTTCTTCGAGAGTCAAATACGGGGCTACGTGTGCTGGCGACTGGGCAAAAGTGCAGTATCCACAGCGATCGCGGCACAACGTGGTGAGTGGGATGAAGACTTTTGGGGAATAGGTAACTCGACTGCGAGCAACTTTGCTACCCACCATCGCCTCCACTGTGATCACATCCGAACTTATGACAATACAGGTGTCATGTTTTTCTCAGTGTGAACTACTCCAGAAACGTTGATGAAGCATTCCGGCCCAATGCACAGGGTGGCAGGCGCAAGACTGAAAAGGCCGTTTTAGGTAGAAACTAAGCAGAGGCCCAGCCTCCGTCAGCGGAAACTACCGAGCCATTCATATTGGATGCTTCGTCGCAGGCTAGCCAGGAAATAACGGATGCGATCTGATCAGGCTCGGCGGATTTGGTGAGCGTTGCCATCGATAACAGCGCACGCTGCATTGCCCATTCTGAATGTGGCGCCGAAGTCGTGCCAATATTCGTATCAACCGGTCCAGGCAAAACTGCGTTGGATCGAATGCCTTGGGTCCCATAAAAATAAGCAGTGCTCTTCACAAGTCCAATGACCGCATGCTTGCTTGAGGTATACGCAATGCCAGACGCTCCCGCCCCAAGCGATGCCTTTGATGCGACAGTCACCATGGCTCCCCCACCTTGAGCGATCATCACGGGCAATGCGGCCCGCGAAAGTCGCATGACACCTGTGAGGTTCACATCAAGGACGCGATCCCACGTTGCATCGTCAACCTCGCCTAGAGGACGGAAGTTGTCCATGATTCCGGCGATATTGGCCAGCACATCGATGCGAGATCCCACCTGAGCAACTAAACGATCGACATCAGCTTGAATCGTGACATCACCACAAATAATTTCACATTTGCCCCCGCTGGCGGCAATCAGCTTCTGTGTTTCCTGCAACCCGGTTTCGTTGACGTCGAAGGCGAAAACTGATCCACCCTCAGCGGCAAAGCGGATCGCGGATGCACGACCAATGCCACTCGCTGCTCCCGTGACGATGACGATCTTGCCCGTATGTCGTGCAGTGTCCATTTGTCGCTCCCGCTGTTGACTGATCTTGACCCCAGAGCATATGTCACAAATGCGAATCCCGGCAGGTTTAGTCGCAACTTGAGAACCATCGCATTCGTCACCAAAGTGGTCGAGCGGCAAGCTTGCCCTTGATAACCGCTCGACGCAGGATCTCTGCGAGATCCTCAAGTTCTTGGGCCCTACGAGTTGATGCGCGGTAGACCAAGCCGATCGTTCGCCCTGGAGCAGGCGCTTTGAAGTGCGCGATCCCTAAAGCCGCACCACGAGCTTCCACCGACACCGCAGTTTCAGGCAGCAGCGTGGCTCCAAGCCCCGCGGAAACGAGCTGCACAATTGTGGCAAGAGACGATGCACGAGCAGGATCGCTACCCGCCTCATGCGCACCAGCCTGAGCACACACATCGAGTGCTTGATCACGAAGGCAATGCCCTTCGTCAAGGAGTAAGAGGTGCAAACTGGCAAGAATCTTGGGGTCTACGTCAACCCGACCAGCCAACTCACTTTTTGCTGGCAAGGCTAAGACGAAGTCTTCGACATACATTGGAATTTCCTGCAGGCCAAGTTCACTCGTCGGCAATGCCAAAATCGCGACATCGATATCGCCACGTTTTAGCGCATCAATCAAACGCCAAGTTTGATCTTCATGCACAGATGGTTCGAGATCTGGAGCTTCACGTTGCAAAAAACGCAGAACTGAAGGCAGCAAATATGGCGCGATCGTTGGGATAACTCCCAGCCGCAAGGGTCCGCTGAGCCATCGAGCTGGTTCGGCCGCTTCCACTACTGCGTCTACCGACGCGATTGCTTGTCGGGCAAGCGGCAGTAACTTCACCCCGGCTTCCGTCACCAAAACTTTTCGAGGATTTCTCTCGATGAGTTGCAGGTCCAGATTCGCCTCAAGCGTGGATAGGGCCTGGCTGAGTGTTGGTTGAGATACCCCGATCAGTGCAGCGGCATCGCCAAAATGAGCAGTCTGAGCAATCGCGACGAATGCGCGAAGTTGAACGATCGTGATTGCGGCCATAGCTAAACTCTATGAGACCAACAAGGGATCTCGAACTGACCAATGGTGAAAAGTAATCGAAATACTTTTGATAGGCTCCAGGAACTCGAAATGTCCACTGCCTTCCTCTACAGCATGAGATAAAAGACCAACCCAAAAGGAAAAGATGGAAGACGAAGGCTCCCCCGGCTGGCAGCGTAACAACTACGCCTCGATGCTCGCCGTCTTCTTGTTGTGCATCACGTTTTCCTTCACAATTCCCTTTCTCCCGCTCTACATCTTGCAGATCGACCCGTCGGTCAGCGGGCCAGATGCAGCCATGTGGGCCGGAATCGCTACCGGTCTCGGTGGAGTTGGATCCTTCATTTCAGGCCCAATCTGGGGAATTCTCGGCGATAAATATGGGCGAAAGCCCATGCTCATCCGCGCCTGTCTTGGTGGCGCGATCGGCTTGGTGCTCTTTGGCTTTGCTACCTGCATTTGGCAAATCGTTGCGATTCGAACCTTCATCGGCGTCATGGCAGGGGCACCAGCCGCAGCTATGGCTCTCATCGCGGCTGGAACACCAGCAATGCGCCTGCCTAAAGCGCTCGGCCAGTTCCAAGGCGCAACTCTGGGCGGTATCGCGATGGGGCCTGTCGTTGCTGCTGGTTTTATTGCGGCCTGGGGCTACGAGACCACGTTCTATGTCGCGGGAGCATTGATGTTCTCCGGCGCGGCCGTCACGATCTTCATGATTAAAGAGCCTAGACGAGCACTCGCACCAAAAAATGCAGCAGATAAGCCAGGCATGCGTGCCATCTTGAAGTCACCTCTCGTTTGGGCGGCACTTGCACTCGTGCTGTTCTTGAGTTTCGCCGCACCAATGGTGCAGCCGATTTTGCCGCCATACGTAATTAGCTTGTTACCAGACTCGTCCAATTCGACCGCAATCATCGGATGGCTGTTCTTCGGAATTTCTGCGGCGGGTGCGGTCGCTTCTGTGCTTGCAGGTCGCGCCATCACCAAGATAGGGCTTCAAAAAGTTTTGCTTATTTCAGCTATCGGTGTTGCCGTGTTCTTAATCCCAATGGGATTCGTCAACTCTGTCGCAGCTCTGGCAGCTCTGGCAATTGTGATGTCGCTGTTTGGTGGGTTCCTAACAACGAGCGCAATTACCCTGCTGCCAACGGTCGTTACGGCTGCAGCCTTGAGCTCGATGTTTGGGCTTTACCAAAGCGTTCAAGCACTTTCATCGCAGCTCGGTCCGGCTTTTGGCGGCATCATCGCTGCCCACATCGGTTACGAAGCGGTGTTCCTTATCGCGGCTTCCGCTCTCATCCTGCTTGGGCTGCCAATGTTCTACGTTTTCAAGCGGGTTGCTGCGGTTCACAAAGTTATAGTCGATCCAGCAATGCAGCAGGTGTAGCTCGACCCCTGAAATCCGCGAGATTAAATAGAAAAGTCAGTGGACTCCCAGACTCCATCAACTGGCCGGTAAACGCCGCCAGGTGATGCCTTGCCTGTCACTTCGGTTTCTAATTTTTCGACTCGAGCCAACAACGCGTGAACTGCACTGCCCACGGGATCAGGAGCATTGCCGTCTTGTGCATCGTGGCGAGGTCGAGCAGTGTGAACACCTGCTCGAGCAACTACTTGACCCGGAACGCCGACAACTACTGAATCAGGATCAACTGAACGAACTAAAACTGCATTAGCGCCAATGCGCGAATCAGAACCAACTTCGATGTCGCCAAGAATTTTCGCCCCCGCGCCGATTGTTACGCGATCGCCGACCGTTGGATGACGTTTGCCATGGTTCAAGCTGGTGCCACCAAGAGTGACGCCGTGATAAATAGTGACGTCAGAACCAACGATGGAAGTTTCACCAATAACTACGCCAGCACCGTGATCAATAAACACTCGCGGTCCAATAACGGCTGCTGGGTGGATCTCGATGCCTGTCAATGCCCGAGTGGCCTGCGATACCGCGCGGGCCGGTAAATGCGCTCCTGCATTCCAAAGCGAGTTGCTGACGCGGTGCGCCCACACGGCATGGACGCCTGGATATAGCAGTGCCACTTCTAGCGCTGAACGCGCAGCTGGGTCACGCTCGAGTACTGATGCAACGTCTTCTTTCGCTTGCGCGATGAACGAGACCAGTCCTTGGGGAAGGAAAGACATAGGTTCAGTGTCTCAGTTAGTCGCCGAGGCCCGCAAATAACGCGGTCGACAGATAGCGCTCACCGAAGGAAGGCACAATAACGACGATGAGCTTTCCGGCGTTCTCCGGTCGCTTTGCAACCTCAGCGGCAGCCCACAGTGCTGCTCCTGATGAAATACCAACGAGCAAGCCTTCTTCGGTAGCCGCTCGACGAGCCGTCTTCATTGCATCCTCGGCCTCAACTTTGACAACCTCGTCATACACCGAAGTGTCAAGAACCCCAGGGACGAATCCCGCGCCGATTCCCTGGAGTGGATGCGGGCCCTTGGTTCCACCTGAAAGCACAGGCGAAGCCGCTGGCTCAACAGCAACGATAGAAATATTGGGATTGCGCTCCTTCAGTACCTGACCAATGCCGGTGATCGTTCCACCTGTGCCTATGCCGGCAACAACGATGTCAACCTTGCCATCAGTGTCATTCCAAATTTCTTCAGCAGTGGTTGCCCGGTGAATTGCCGGATTCGCTGGGTTCTCGAACTGCTGCGGCATGAAGTACTTTGGGTCAGAGTCAGCGAGCTCTTTAGCTTTAGCGATCGCGCCACCCATACCTTCGGGTCCTGGGGTAAGGATTAAATCTGCGCCATAACCGCGAAGCAACATGCGACGTTCGATGCTCATTGTTTCTGGCATCGTCAGCACGATCTTGATCCCGCGAGCCGCACACACCATGGCTAGAGCAATTCCAGTGTTACCGCTGGTTGGCTCCACCACAATGGTGTCAGGCCCAATAAGTCCGGCAGCCTGAGCCGCATCAATCATCGCTACACCGATGCGGTCCTTGACCGAGTTGCCTGGGTTGAAGAATTCCAGCTTGGCCGCCACCGTCGCATTAGCCCCATCGGTGATGTTGCGAATCTTCACAAGTGGGGTGTTACCGATCAATTCAGTGATGTCATTTGCAATACGCATGGCTCAATCATGCCCTGCCCGATACTTAACCCGCAGCAGACCCGGCGAAATCGGCCATTTTTCACATCTCGAGGCATATTTGTGCGTGACTGACCCCAATCCATTGGCCTTGCCCGCGCTGTCAACGTTCTTTAGGCGATAACACCTGCAGACTCACTAGCTGTTTCTTGCACACGTCGATCCTTGCTATCCACAAAGGTTCGAATACCAAAACCAATCACTGCACCAAGAATCGCGAAGGGTGCCACGGCCGGGCCTGCGCCGACAATCAGCACCATCCCCAAAAGAGCCGACGTCGCGGGCAGTTTAATCATTGCAGCAGCTGAAGCGGCAATCGCAGCAGCAGCCAGAGCGCTTACTGAATCACCGGGGATTATTGCAACGGTTAAAACTGCAATTGCGACACCGAGAAATGTTGCTGGAAAAATCGGTCCGCCTCGAAAGCCGCCACCCAATGCCATCGCGTATGCGATTGACTTGCCCACCAAAATTACGAGTATCGAAACAATTGAAGTCTGCTGAATCAGTGAAGACATCCCGGCATTTCCGCTAAAGAGAATCAGGTGGGGCGAAACATCAAATATCGTCATTGCAATACAAATCACTACGGCAGTCACAATTGCGCCAATGAAAAGTCCACGCGTGACTCGAGTTGATGAAAACCTTTCAAATGCCAGGCCGCCCTTGCGCGCCAGTATGGCTACGGCACCCGCTAGGACTGACACCACGAGTGCGGTCACAAGATCTCCGGCCGCGATACTGGTGTAACTAGGCAAGCCCGGCACCGCCAGCGAATGCACGCCGAATCCTGGAATACCCCACATCCCAATTTGCGTAACGTATGAACTCGCCAGCGCTACCAAAACTGGTGTGATCAACATGGCCGGGACCATCCCAATTGCGGTGAATTCCAGAATCATGAATGCCGTGACGAATGGATTACCAAAGACTGCACCGATTGCTGCCACTCCGCCAAGCAACATCATCGCCTTGCGTGTTTGCGGATCGGCGTTACGAGCAAGAATCGCCCCCACTGCGCTGCCCAACACAATAAGCGGGGCCTCTGGCCCAAGCACAATTCCAAAAATCAAGGTGGCTAATGCGGCGGCGAGAACGCTGGGTACTACGACGAGTGGAAGATCAAAATGGAATCCACTCAGTGGACCTGGGCCAGTTTTCCCGGGCAATTTTTTTGCTAGAGCGACGGCTCCAGCACCGATGAGGAGTAGACAGGCCACCCACCACCAGGGCAGGTCAGTTATGCCCAGTACTGATGGCAAATGGTCGTAGAAAAGTTCGGTTCCTTTTTCAATAATCCACAACATGATCGATGCTGCGATACCTGCAATGACACCAACAAGAACAGATCCCCCTAGGAGTCGTATGACTTGGGTCTGCGAAGGAGTACTCATTACTGCCTTTTCTTAGGGTCTAGATGATGGCGCTGACGATATCTGCATTCTGCTGGGCATGAGGCACTTGGCTTGCAGCTGCGCAGATTGACTCGAATTCATCAACTTCATCAACGTGATATTTGGTTGAATATTCAACTGAATGACAAAGTGCGCAGCTACTGAGAAGGCACCGGTTAAGAAGCAAGGCAAATTCTTTGCCCAGCTTTTTGGTTGAGTCGCTAACCTTACGCAGTGTCGATGTCATGCGCTTCTGGGAGCGAACCGCTAATAGCCATCGTCACTTGCGCCGCATTCAAAGATTTAGATCCTGACGATCAGTTATTGCTTCCTGCGCTTTGGGCACATGGCCTGTCCCCGCGAATCGTGGTCTGGGACGACCCAACGGTCCAATGGGACTTATTTGATCTCGTGCTCATTCGTTCAACCTGGGATTACAGCCCTCAGCGAGAAGCCTTTCTTGAATGGGCACAGGCTGTGAGTACAAAAACTCGGCTACTTAATCCTAAGAACGTCGTGCAGTGGAGCTCAGATAAACATTATTTGCTTGAACTTGCCGCTGCCGGAGTCCCAATCGTGCCCACTGAATTTATCGAGGTCGGCCAGGCTTTCGAACTTCCCCACCACCAATTCGTGGTGAAGCCTGCCATCTCAGCCGGATCACGTGACACCTACCGCCTCAGTGCCAACAAAACCGACGAAGCCAGTACTGCGATCCACAAGATTCATGCCAGTGGACGCAGCGTCATGATCCAGCCATATCTCACATCGGTTGATTCCGAGGCAGAGACTGCGCTTATTTTTATCGCTGGTGCCTTTTCCCATGCAATCCGAAAAGGCCCACTGCTTGAACTGGATAACGCAGCACAGGAATTTCACGGTGGTCTTTTTCTCAAGGAAGCGATCACTCCAAGAGTTGCCATGCAGAGGCAACGCGAGGTTGCTCAACATGCACTGAGCCTGGCGCCATCCGACTGGCTCTATGCCCGAGTGGACCTCATTAACGACAATGACGGACACCCCGTTGTACTCGAACTCGAAATGGTGGAGCCCTCACTCTTCTTTGCAGTTGATCCAGACCCGATCACTGGAGCCCCTGGTCGACTCGCGAAAGCGATTGCCGAATATCTGGAAACCTGAACACCCCGATAAAGACTTGTGGGCCTTCCCCAATCACCAAAGTGACCAGCGAAGACCCACGAAGCAGCCTCTTTGAACTTAAAGGATATGCAACATTTCTTGGTAGGTAGGAAGTGGCCAAAGGTCGTCTGCCACGACACCTTCGAGGGTGTCTGCCGCAGAACGAGTTTGGGCCATCGCTGGAAGAAGCACACTTTGCGCATGACGAGCTTCATCCATCAGGTCGTGACCCGCGTCAGCATTCAGCGCCGCACCAAGCGTGGCAATGGCGGCACTCAGTTCATTGACAGTTGTCGAAATTGACTTCAGTGCTGAGATATCTGCATCGATTCCTGCAGCCTTGAGCGCCACAACGTTTCCAGCCAGTTCTGTCTGGTAGCGAATCGCAGCTGGCAACACCATGGTGGTGCCTATTTCCAGAGTGATCTTTGCTTCAACCGCGATGCTATTGATGTACTGCTCGAGAGCAACTTCGTAACGGCTATGCATTTCTCGTGAACTGAAAACCCCATACTTCTCAAACAATTCAATTGCCTCTGGAGTGATCAACTGCGGAAGAGCATCGATAGTGGTGCGCAAGTTCAGCAATCCACGCTTCGCTGCTTCAACTTGCCATTCATCTGAGTAGCCATTGCCATTGAACACAACTGCGCCATGCTCGTTCATGATTTTCGCAAGAACCGCTTGTACGGCGTCATTAAACTCAACGCCCTTGGCTAGGGAAGCTTCAAGATCGTTAGCAATAAAATCCAATGCTTCTGCGAGTATCGCGTTGATCGTGGTCATTGGGCCGGCCACGGACTGCATTGAACCTGGTGCGCGGAATTCAAAACGGTTTCCGGTGAATGCGAATGGGCTCGTGCGGTTGCGGTCGCCTGGATCTGCTGGCAGATCAGGCATGGTGTCCACACCAACACGCAAAGTTCCCTTACGCTTCGAACTCGTAGCACCACCGTCGGCAATCTGCTGGAAAACATCTGCGAGCTGGTCACCCAAGAAGATCGAGATGATGGCTGGCGGAGCTTCGTTAGCGCCCAGACGGTGATCGTTGCTAGCCGACGCCACGGAAACACGAAGCAGTCCTCCGTATTTATGCACAGCGCGAATGACTGCTGCACAGAACACGAGGAACTGGGCGTTGTCGTGTGGCGTATCGCCAGGGTTGAGCAAGTTACCCTGACGGCCATTGCCCATCGAGAAGTTCACGTGCTTGCCAGAACCGTTGATCCCAGCAAATGGCTTCTCATGGAACAAGCAAGCCATACCGTGGCGCTTGGCAACGCTGGTCAACGTGGTCATGAGTAACTGCTGATGATCCGAAGCAATGTTTGCCCGCTCGAATACAGGCGCAATTTCGAACTGGCCAGGTGCTACTTCATTGTGACGAGTCTTGGCTGGAATTCCCAACTTAAAGAGTTCACGTTCAGCATCCATCATCATGCCAAGTACGCGCTCTGGAATTGCACCGAAGTAGTGGTCATCAAATTCTTGACCCTTTGGTGGCTTGTGACCGAACAAACTGCGTCCGGCATTGAGCAAATCAGGACGAGCTAGAAAGAAGTGGCGATCGATCAGGAAGTATTCCTGCTCTGGTCCGCAGTACGAAACCACGTGATCTGGATCATTGCCGAAGAGCCGAAGCACTCGCTCTGCTTGTTCTGACATTGCCTGCTGCGCACGCAGGAGCGGCGTCTTGAGGTCAAGCGCCTCACCTGTCATAGATAGGAACACTGTTGGGATGCACAAAGTGTTGCCATTTGGGCTTTCAAGAATGTATGCCGGGCTGGTGACATCCCAGCCGGTGTAACCACGGGCTTCAAACGTTGCGCGTAACCCACCATTAGGGAAGCTTGATGCGTCTGGCTCTCCCTGGATCAAGGTCTTTCCGGCAAATTCTGCAAGCGTGGTTCCATCACCCACTGGTTCAAAGAAACTGTCATGCTTTTCTGCCGTGAAACCCGTCAATGGATAGAACACATGCGCGTAGTGAGTTGCACCCTTTTCTAAGGCCCAGTCACGCATTGCTGCCGCAACGGCATCAGCCACTGTTGGATCAAGTTTCGTGCCATTTGCAATGGTGTCAGAAACGGACTTGTACACATTCTTTGGCAAGCGGCGCTGCATCACTGCGTTGTTGAAAACATTCTGGCCATAGATTTCGCCGGGAGCTTCAGTTGGGTCATAGCTCACCGCCGGTGGCACGTATGCCTCTACGTCTTTGATTGCTTGCAGGCGTACAGCGTTTCCACTCATGTTCGATCCCTCTCGACAAAGAGCACGGCATCCAGCGCGGTGCATGTTGGGGATGAGCCTAAGAAATGAAATCGCTTCAATTGTTACAGCGGTGTGACAAATAGGGCATTTCAGACAGAAATTGTCTGAGTTTCCCCACGAAGCTCAAAAATTTGACTCATCAACAGCTTCATCTATCACGGTCTGGAAATCAACGGTGGCGTCAATGCTGGTCAACAACGCCAGCATGCCAGTAATGGCCCGATGCTCAAGCAGCAGACTTGGTGGAAATGACAACTTCCCTGCGTCCTCCAGCGAACCACCTGGATCTGACCAGTCACCGGCTCGCTCAGTAATCCAATTTGAAGAAAAATGGAATTCGGGCTGCACATAAGGCGTGACATCTAAGGAAATAATGCGTGCCAATTCTTCGGCACTCGTCGAATTCATAATCATCCCGGCGTTCAGCCATAACTCTCGAACACCTTCAAGATCATCGGCTGCTGCAAGCTGAAAAGTTCGAACAAAAAGATGCGTGAAGTCGCCCGCAGGGTGGCCAACTGATCCGAAGTCGAGAACGCCGATGGAGCCGTCATCCATGAGTCGGAAATTACCCGGATGCGGATCTGCATGAATTGCGCCAACAATTTTAGGTGACCACAGGGTGAAGCGAGCAAGATTTCTTGCAGCTTGATCGCGCTGCTCAACGGATTCAGACTGCAAATTTGAATATGGGATACCTTGCAACCATTCGGTAACTAGCAGTGTTGAATCCGCGAAAATCACTGCTGGAATAGTGACCACCCCTGGATGCTCTGCCGCCCACACGAGTCGGAACTCTTCTTGCCACTTTGCTTCATGGGTGTAATCGAGCTCATCCCACAAGCGATCTGCGTGCTCTTGAAGAAGCGCCTTCACATCCAAGGTGGGAATGAGCCGGTGAATCAACGGCATAAACGTGCGTAGTTGCAATAAATCTGATCGCACAATGCGATGGGCATCTGGGTATTGGACCTTTATCGCTACGTGCTGGCCATCAGGCCAGGTTCCCGTGTGCACCTGACCAAGACTTGCTGCAGCGACTGCAACCTCGTCAATAACCGTGCCCTTGGGCAGGCGCTTGAAGGCCTCTTCGACATCTTTGAAGGGGCGCGGTTCAGCGTTTTCGTATAGGCGGGTCAAAGACGAAAGCATTTCAGCTTGTTCTGGTGGCAACGTGGATGAAAACAGCGCGAGGAGTTGTCCGAACTTCATTACCGGGCCGCGCGCCTTTGCAAGAGCATTCGTGAGCTCTTCAACGGATGCTTGCGTCGCTTTGCCGTAGGCAGCGTCTTTATCGCCACCGAAGGCAGAAATTGTTGCAGCGCCGGCGAACCGCGCGCCACTTTTTACTGGCACCACGGCTAACGAAGCCGCACGAGAAAACAGACTCAAAGTCGCTCCTGACACTTCTGGGACAAGCCCATAGGTACTGATCGTAAGCGACCTTTGTGAGCCTGCTGACCAGGGCCTTGGCTCATCACTCCCCAGAGCCAGCGACGATAACAATTTTGGCTTGGGGTCATTGGTTTTTTCTATTCCCTGAACAGCCACACCAGGTTCACCTACGCTGATTCCATGACTTTGACTCAACTCAACGGACGTCGCATCATCATCACCGGCGGAGCAAGCGGTATGGGTGAAGGCCTCGTGCGAGCCTTCCCTAGCTTGGGCGCACATGTTGTTTCCCTGGACTTCAATACCGCGGCTGGATCAGCCATCGCTGTCGAATCCGGCGCGCATTTCATTCACGTTGATGTGGCCGATAAATCCTCGGTAGATGTCGCTATGGCGGCGGCGATCAATCATCTTGGTGGGCTTGACGTACTGATTCACGCAGCTGGAATTGCACCCGCTTCATTGTCTGAGAACAACACGGTTGAACTCTGGCACCAAGTCATGAACATCAATGCACTTGGAACGATGCTCACAAATCAAGCAGCATTTGCGCATCTCAAAGATAACGGCGGGCAGATTCTTAACTTCACATCTGCCGCTGGCATCATCGGGCTTCCAAATAAGTCGGTGTATGCAGCGAGCAAGGGTGCAGTGACCGCTTGGAGTCGCACCATTGCCAAAGAATGGTCTCAGTACAACATCACCGTGAACATGATTTGCCCAGCCATCTGGACACCTATGTACGACAAGACTCGATCAGAAATGCCCGCTGAAGTTCTTGCAGCACATGACGAAATCATGAAATCCGCAGTCCCAATCGGTGGCAAGCTGGGTGACATCGCCAAAGACTTCGTGCCGGTGCTGGCCTTTTATTCTTCCCCTGGCGCGAAGTTCATGACAGGCCAAGTGATTGCCATTGATGGCGGAACTCTGATGGTGCGATAACACCAGAACTTATCTGCGACGGCCCTGCTGTGCTTTTGGGCGTGCAGGAGTTTTACGCGAACCCCCACGAGGCGCAATAGGTCGACGAGGTGCATCCGCGCTTTCAATCTGAACCGGGGTCGGCTTCACAAATGGCGCGGCTGGACCCACGAGGTTGCGAATGACTTCGTCACCTGGAATCACAGAGTGCATCGTCGGAGAAATTGCTGCGAGTTTCATGAGCGTGCGAACGTCGTTTCGCTGATCAGGAGTGCCAACGGTGATCACGATGCCCTCTGCTCCTGCACGAGCCGTACGGCCTGAACGGTGCAGGTATGCCTTGTGCTCTGCTGGTGGATCAACGTGGACAACAAGTGAAACACCATCAACGTGAATACCGCGTGCGGCAATATCTGTTGCTACGAGGACCCGCACCGAACCGTCAGAAAATGCTGCGAGGTTACGTACCCGCGCATTTTGTGAAAGGTTTCCGTGCAGATCGACAGCAGGAATACCAGCAGCGGTGAGTTGACGTGCCAACTTCTTAGCACCGTACTTTGTGCGTGTGAAGGCAAGAGTGCGACCTTCACCCGAAACAAGTTCTTTCACCACTGATGGCTTGTGATCAGAGGTGACATTCATGACGTGGTGGGTCATTTCGGGTACTGGCGATTCAGCACTGTCAACCGAATGTGTGACTGGAGAACTCAGGTAACGCTTCACT
>Ga0114974_10000846_pt1 | contig 24692 bp, 39 predicted proteins | sample S_130206_EF_Meta_FD_87318 | JGI IMG/M metagenome (GOLD analysis project Ga0114974, IMG submission 87318) | Freshwater microbial communities from Lake Simoncouche, Canada to study carbon cycling - S_130206_EF_MetaG | ecosystem: Environmental > Aquatic > Freshwater > Lake | place: Lake... | reverse complement strand
TGGTACCGCTGGAAGGAATCAAACCTCCATCCCCACGTTCGTAGCATGGTGTCCTATTCATTGAACGACAGCGATATTATTGGTCTCGGTAGCAGGAATCGAACCTACGCTCGAACGTCCCAAACGTTCAGTGATACCATTTCACCATACCGAGAAAAATGGTGCCCCATGACAGAATCGAACTGCCGTAACCTGATTACAAAACAGGTGTAATGCCATTATACTAATAGGGCTTGTTTGGCTCCCCAACGTGGGCTCGAACCACGGACCAACAGATTAACAGTCTGCTACTCTACCGACTGAGCTATTGGGGAATAATTTTTGGCGGAACGTTAGGGAGTCGAACCCTATCAGCGGCTCGTCACCACCGCGGGATTAGCAATCCCGTGCCTTACCATCCGGCCCACGTTCCTCTCTACTATTATATAGTCAACGTGATACCACGCCAACAGTTATTTGGTGGAGACGGCTGGAGTCGAACCAGCAGTGCCGAAGCGGCGGATTTACAGTCCACTGGGGTTACCAATTTTCCTACATCTCCAAAATTATGGTGGACCGACGGGGGATCGAACCCCGACCCGAGGCTTGCAAAGCCACTGTGCTCCCATTATCACTATCAGCCCAAATTTGGCGTACCCACTAGGACTCGAACCTAGACTGACGGTTTTGGAGACCGCGATGCTGCCATTACACTATGGATACTTGAATTGGTGTCGCCCCCAGGGATCGAACCTGGTTCCTCGGTGCTTCAAACCGGTGCTATGACCACATCAGCTAAAGCGACACATTGGTGGAAGCGGTGAGATTCGAACTCACGGAGCCATTTCTGACTCGACAGTTTTCAAGACTGTTGCCATAAACCAGGCTCGACCACACTTCCAAACACACTCTTTGGAATGTGCGTATCGAAGCACTCTTCATGGATGAACCCATGTGTCTCCTTGCGGATAGAGAATGCTTCGATACGTAACCATTTTTTTATCCACACAAGGATAAGCCATCCGGTACGCCGCCCATTCGCCCATGTTTAGAGTGCAGGCTAGGATCTCGTTTCCCATACACACTTTGCGATCATCAACGTGGTTGCCCCGACGTCTCCCGCTTTGTCAAAGCCTTGTGCATTGCTTCAGCACGTTTTAACTTGTTGAGAATCAACTGTTGAGTCTGTTCTCGAGTCAGTGTATGCTGTCGCAACCACTCTGCTTGTTTTAATTGTTTGTCTTCAATGTCTTTCATATGTCCTTAAAAGTAAAAACCCCGGAGTGTTTAGTTCCGGGGTTCTCAGAATGCTGTAATGGATTACAGTTAAGTTCTCAGAACCCCCGATAAATTATCGCGAATACTTGTTGACACCGCAGACATGGGCCAGAAGGCTGTGCCCGGCTGTTTGCTGTGTATTGATTCGCAGTAATTGTTGAGAGTTTGTTTCATAACAGTATCTATTATATGCGTTTATTTATACCTTGTCAACCTTTAGTTGGCAAAAGTTTGTTGTTTTTTTACAACGGTTTGCCAAATTATTTTACCAACCATTCTTCCACAGTGTCACTGATGTCACGTAGTTTGATCCAGGCGGCACCCATGACCTGACCTTTGCGCACACGCAATTTGCCCATGAGTCCCACTGGCGACCATTCGGGACGCCGGCTTCGTGGAACGTACTTGATGTCTCGATTGTAGGCAGGGTTCATTACCGGACGTACAAGTTTGTTGCCCAACCCATCTGTTGTGGTCATTTCAGCTGTGTCTGGAACATCCGTGGTGTCCTCAAAGCTGGCCACAGAATGATGCTTGCCCTTTTCATCAGTCCAAGTGTAGGCATGATAATCTTCGGTGATTACCCTGCCCCAGTCATCACGAAGATATTGACCCGCCCAGGCTAGTTCAGCGCCATCGCCCACAATTGATGGGTTGCCTGATACCACACCTAACACAGTGTCGCCTTCACGAGCTTGTCGTACTTGATTGCCATCTAGGGCCACTGTGATACCAACTCTATCTTCACCCATGGGATTGCCATCACTCCACTCAAAATATTCAGCATAGTCAGCACCGGGTGCAGTTACACTGCCGGCGTAAAACACATTGCCATTGCCCCGCACTTCAAACACTATGTCATTTTGACTGTAGCTTCGAATCTGCACAAAGTCTCCTGATGGTGGTCTACTAGATGCACCTTGGAACACTGCACCAGTATAAGTCATGTTGGTGGCTCTTGCAGTGACGCCAACACCAAGGCCGGGTACATTGTTGGTGTGAACACCACCTACGCCAGCACCACCGCTTGTACCATTATCAATGCCAATAATGGCAGCACCACTGGGTCTAGTGCTACCCGGGGTTGTGGGATCTGCACTGCCTTCTACAACAAGTCGTTTATTGTAGAATTGATGAGTATAATCGTAAGGAGTGGCAATATTGACTGGGATCATCACCACTGGTTCAGGATAGCTATTAAAGCCAGGGCCTTGATAAAATATACTGGCACCAACTGTTGTAAAATTGTAGGCTTGACTTTGAACACCGCCGGTGAACTGTTTAAATCCAGTCATGGTCTGTGCACCGGTGGTACGTATTACTGAGCTATCAACTGCAATGGTGCCTGCTGTGGTTATTGTGCCACCAGTTAAACCACTGCCAGCAGTGACAGAGTACACACTTCCTGATCCGCCACCGCCAGTGGCACTTAATACACCATTGGTGATAGAAAGTCCACTACCAACTTTGACACCACCCAACACACTGCCAGTGGCAGTTGGTAATGTGTATGAGCCAGGCTGGGCAGTGATCGTCACAGCACCAACACCAGTGCTGGGAGATAGGGTTACACCAGGGCCAGCTACCAATTGAGTGACATTGGCGCTGACAACTCCGGCTGCAACTGAAAGTCCACCACCAACTTTGACACCACCCAGCACACTGGTTGTTGCCGCTGGTAGAGTATAACCGCCACCACCACTGGAAGTGGCATTGATGGTTACATTGCCCACTCCGTTGGAGGGATCCAGGGATATGTTGGTACCAGCTATGAGCCTGGTGACTCCGGTGTTGGTGACAACTATGTTACCACTGGAACCCGAAAGCCCAATACCCGAGCCTGCTGTAGTCAATGCCAGCACACCATTATTGGTCACAGTCACATTGCCGGCTGCGGCCGACACAGCGATGCCTGCGCCAGGATTGAGTCTAGTGACTCCGGTGTTGGTCACAGTTATGCTGCCAGCTGATGTGATTGGACCACCACTGACACCAATACCTGTACCCGGGGTCAAATTCACAGAAGTAACGTTGCCAGATCCAGTTCCACCAGCATAGCTCACTGTAATACCTGTGGCTGTGCTGGTGACCTCTATTGGGCCTGACCCAACAATCTGTGCTTGATTCAACGACGCTCCGTTGCCAATCAACACATTGCCCACACCGTAATTACTGTACCCAGTGCCACCGTTTGTAGCTGTGACCACTCCGGAAACGTTGGTGGCTGTTCCTGTGACGTTCCCCACCAAGTTGGCGGTTATGGTGCCAGCTGAGAAATTTCCTGACCCATCTCGTGCAACAATCTTATTCACAGTGTTGCTGGAAGTGGCATCAATGTCCCAGGTTTGGTTTATGTTGCCAGTGTACACTGTACCAGTGATGTAATTGCCCGGAGTCAAGTTGCCGTTGTTGCCAATGACGATATTGCTGGTGCCATTGAATGACACCCCATTGATGGTTCTTGCTGTGGTGAGTTGGTCTGCCGATGAGGCTCTCCCACCAAGTATACTGCCAGCAGCCATGTTAATACCCGCCACCAATGATGTAAATCCCGTGGGTTGTTGGGCCACATTTATGGTGAAATTGTCAGAACTTACGATTGATACTGTGGTTCCGTCAACTTGCCCCAACATCACAGCATGGGCAACGTTGCCACTATCATTCAATGTAGTACTGGTCCAACGAGTTTCGGCAAATCCTGCCACTCCCTCAGGACCCACCAATTGCCAGCCCGTGCTGTTGTAGACAAAAAATTGCGAAGTAGCAGAGTTAAAATACATTTGCCCAGTGACCAATGTGCCAGTGGGCGCCGAAGCAGACACTGTGACAAGATTGATGGGAACCCAGGCGGTTCCGGTGTAGACTTGTACTTGACTGGTGTTGGGATTGAACCATAAATCACCGTTGATGAGTCCCTGCGTGGGTGTCGAGGTTGCCACAGTGAGACCTTTTACCGGCTTCCAAGCTGTGCCCGAATACACATTCAAAGTACCAGCAGTGTTCCACCACAACTGTCCCTCAATGGGATTTCCCGGCGGGGTGGAGTTTGCAAAGTTTTCTAGCTGGTGTACAATGTTTTCAACTTCGTATTCGCCGTAAGGCGTGACATTCTTGCCAACTAGAGTTTGGCTGGTGTTCCCGGTGTTGATAGCACCATCAGGAATAACTGCAATGATTTGACCACGGGTATTGGTGACTACGTATGACATGTTTGGAGCTCTCGTTTAATACAGATATTTATGCTGTATTTGAAAGCACCCCACGGTCAGCAAAGTAAATTTGCTGTGTGAATTCTCAAAGATATTTCATGGAAAACCAAGTGGCCAGTTGACTATTATAAAAAATAAAATCCGTGTGTCGGGGTATATCTCCAACCATTTCATCCCATTTCCACGGGGAGTAGGAAAAATCAAAATCCCGGCCCTGAACATAGCCCTGTGATTTGAGATCGTGTACCACTGTTAGAGCTTGATCAGCTCGGTAATTCAACAACCTTACAGAGGTCAATCATCTTCCCATTCTGTTGGAATCCAGCCCAGCTTTAGTAAGTCGGCTCGGATTTCATCAGTGACTATACCCTCAGGCACATAATCTCGACCATCTGGGTCAGGAGTAGGCTCGTACCCATCTAATCCAAACCCTCTTTCTTTATTGCCAATGCCGCTACAATACCAATCAATGTAGTCGCCTTTTTCCTGCATGTCGGCAATGATGCCCCCGGCACTTCTCCAACTGCAACTCCAACGTTGATCTCGGAGAACTGGCCATACATCATTTTTAACAAATTGCATGTTACACATTGCGGCATACAGGTTTTGAGCATAGTTGTCGCTGGCACGAACCTTTTCCAAAATCCAATCAGTTGCCCGTAGATCGTACTCCATGTTGTCTTTTTGCCAGGCAGGATCCACCATGTTTTCATCATCCTGCTGTCGTGCGGACTTGTAAAGATTCAAGTAATCTTTGTTGGGCTCTTTGCCCGCTTCCTCACAACGTTTGATATAGCCTTCAGCTTGGAAGGTGTGTCGTTGGGGACTTTTAGCAATTTTGGTCATTGCAGAGTACGTGTGGGATTATCGCTCATGGCCTGCACAATCTTTTCCACTACATCGTGCTCGCCGTCTTCAATGAGCTGATGAATATCAACGGGTTGACTACGTTCCGCCAGCTCTTCGGGGGTCAAGTTGGCAAACATGCTTAAAATTTCAGCCTGCAAACTATCCAACTCTTCTTGTGTGCCGTCAAAGTCATCAAATGCTCCGGGAGCAAACTCAACCTTCATTTTCTTTTCGGTCATAATATTTCCTTGTTCTGGTCCGGCCTACAGGAATCGAACCTGTATTGACGGCTTAGAAGGCCGCTGTATTATCCATTATACTAAGGCCAGATTGTTTGGTACGAGTGGCCGGAATCGAACCGGCACGCCTTTTAAAGCGAGAGATTTTAAGTCTCTTGTGTCTACCTATTTCACCACACTCGCGTGTTCTTAATAAATTTCTTTGATGATCTGGAACTGATCTGCGGGATACCGTGCCTGAAATTCTTCGCTCTTGACAAAATCATTGTAGGCCTTGGCGTCAAAGAATACTTTTCTAAACACACTGGCCAGTTGTCCTTTAACTGTGACAGTGAGATAAACCGATTTTGCTTTGCCTGCCATGATCATTTCCTTTAGTTTTATTTAACATTAAATTTGGTGGGCCCTGTGTGAGTCGAACACACCACCAATGGATTATGAGTCCACTGCTCTAACCAACATGAGCTAAGGGCCCGGATTGCATTTTAGTTACATGACTTGTTGTTGGGCAGGTCATAAACACGGATATTCTTAGCTTGGGTCAGGATAAACTCCCCTGTGCTTTCGTGAAACTGATCAAACGAGTCAAGCCGATCTGTGGCCAACGGTAGTTTATACATGATCAACCAAGTCTTTACGGTGCGACATCTTGCTTCGATGGGCCAGTTCAACATGCAGGCAATGAAATTATTGGCTTGTCGATGAAACCGTTGTTTGCTTTTTCTGGCAGACAACTGCACAAGTTCCTGCGCCCAAGTATGACATATTGCCGGATAATTTGCGGAAATGATATTCCATGCCTGTTGTTGTTCCGAGGTCATCACCAATCCTTGTCAAGATTGTGACGATCAATGGCTTCACGCAGGGCCTGCTCAATCAACTGATTAAGGGTGATGTCACGCTCGTGTGCTAGTTTCATGTATCGGAACAAGTCCTCATCGCTAAAATCCACCGACATGCTCACACGAGTATCGTAGTCTTCACCGGCAACAATGGCCAGGAACTTTTGCATAAAGTCATCGTCAACTTCGAGATCGGTGAAATCTACATTGTCCCAGGCTTGATTCTCCAATTCGCCGCGATTTTTGGCCTCAAGATTGTGTTGGTCCTGGAAATCTGGGTTGATGATTCGATAAGCCCGGTCATGTGTGTAATCGCAGATGTACACTTCATGCACAGTTTGATCTTGGGTATCAAACACAATATTGGCACTCCAGCCACCCCGGCCATGCACGCCATTCCAGCTACTGAGCTGATGTGCATTGGCACCGTAGCAATTCCATCCATAGCTGTCGCCTTCGGTGATGCGATAGTCAACCAGTTCCATCCACTCTTTAAGAGTAATCATATCAACTCCTTAAAATTTAATTATAGCACACAAATCAATCTGTGTCTATTAGGCTGTTAGCCAAAGCATGTCTTCTTTGACTTCAATGCTTTCACTGCCATCATATTCATTGATTCTAAATTCTGTGCCCAGGTCCAGCCAGGCAATTTCTAAATCTCTCATGCCACCATCATAAAGATCGGGATACTTGAGTGTGACATAGGTGGTTAATTCTTCCCATTGTTCTTTTTCCACAAAGTCAACAATCACAGGCTCAAATACAAGTTCTGGCACTTCCTGATTCCAAGTGCTCCAGCCTGCACCAAAGCCCGGCGAGTACAACACCGCCACTTGGCCATTTCGAATCAATTTTTTAATAGGTTTCGTCATAGACAGGATCTGTTTCAATTTCTACATGTCCAAATCGAAGCAGACCTCGGCCTACTTTTTCAACTTCAAAAGGTTGATCAAATTCTACAACGGAGCCCAGTCCTTCAATATCCGCATAAGTGTTGTCACGTATGTCCGTTACCAGGATGCAACCAATACTGCCCGAATCCACGCAGTGACTGTCGCCCATGTTGTTGTAGTATTCTCCATCGCCAAATGCTGTGCCAAAGCTGGCATAGCGGCGCCCGTCTTGAAGTGTGAATTCACCTTCGACACCTCGGCCAGGAGCACCGGGTGGAAAGAACAAAGCACAAACTTCGTCCCATTCTGGGTGCATGACATAGCACAAGTCACCAATGTAATACTGTCCGGCGGGCATGGTCATAGCAGTTCCTTAACTGTTGATGGTTTCAAACGGGCTGAGTTCTTCACTGACTGTGTCGGCAGTTTCGTAAACCCAGGTAATGGGAATTTCCAAGTTCCTGGCAATGGTCACCGGCAAGTAACCTGCTTCCAGCATGTCGTTGATTTCAACGTATAGGTCGCTCATTTTGCTCATATTTAAATCCTTTTATTAAATGGTTAATCGCCACTGTCAATTTGATAACGGTCACCGCAATGTGTGCACCGGTAACCGGTCAAACACTTGCCATCATTGGAACTGGTGTAAACATGGGTGCAAGGCACTCCCTCTGAATTCAATCTTACCTCACCGCTGGCCCGGCCCATCATGTATTGCCCGCCACAGTTATGGCAGTCACGATGAGTGCGATCACGGTTCCAACTGTAGCGTTTTTCATCTTCAGTCAACAGCAATTGTCGGGTGCCGTTGCAGACTGGACAAGTTCCTCGAGTCATCACCACTCCTTTTTATTGCCATCAGCTTCGTTGTCACGATAACCTGCTGTGTAGGCCACAATCTCTTGAGCTGTCATCTGTGCCAGGTCAACACGGCGTGTTCTGTGAGTGTCGCCCACAAAGTAATGGGGCCAGTAGTCACGACCGTAGTATGAATCTGCTTGTCCGCGATCATATGGTCCACCATGGCGTTGATCAAATTGGGGTTTTTCTGCAATCATTGTCATCTCCTTAAGCCGCTTTGCGGAAGTATTGATAGGGCAAGCCCAGAGTCCAAGCAAGGTAGTCATTGTCACCATTGGTGTCTTCGGCTTCGTGAATCCAGCGCATGGCCATTTCCAAGTCTTGGGCGCCCATGCTGATCAATTCAGCAACACGGCGCTCAAATACGTCGGTGGCCCGGGATTCGGCTGTTTTGCGCTCTTGTTCTGCCGCATCAATTGCTACACCGAGTCCTTCAAACTCTGCATCAAACTGCTCAAGAGTCCAGGTGCTGGTATCAATACCACGGGGACGGAAGCCGTAAGCGTCCTTGTACATGTCCCAAAAGGTAGCTTGGGCTTGTTCCAACTGAGTTAACTCTTCCCAACTTTTGAATTCTGTAGTCATTTAGTGCTCCTTGTTTCTTACTATACTTCAATTATAGCAAAACTGCCAATTCTGGTCAACCAAAATAGTGTTGTTTTTTCACAACCCCACGCTTTTCTTAATATTGAATCGAGCAATCTTTTCGTCAAAATACATGCGAATGCCGTCATTGTAAGGGTAAGGACTTTGCACTACAATTTCGCCTAGCTCGGTAGCTAACAGCTGAGCAAAGCGAGTGAGAATACTTTGAGTATCCTCCATTTGATCTATGGGATCTCGATCCAGAATTTCCTGATATTCGTTAATGAGTTTTTCGATGTTTTGATGTATCATTTCCAGCTCCGTTTTCTTACTATACTTCTATTATAGCAAAATGGCCTTTTCTGGTCAACCACTTTTTACGCTGTTTTTCGTGTGCTTTGATGCGTTTGCACAGCTTCTAAGGGCGTAAACCACCCAGACCAGAAAAAATGTGTACTCAAGTACTACTTTTAGGGGCTAAAACTGCAAACTCAAGTACTACTTTTAGGGCTCTTTTTAGACTTCAATTGCCCTGCGGAACAAGATTTCTTGCTTGGCAAATGCCTGTACTTCCCAGGGCTGGTCTAGATACGGGGTCTTGAGCCCATAGAATTTGCCACGCCATCGCTTGCCTCGGGCAGTGACCTGGAGAGTGCCTTTGACAAACTGTGCCACATGCGTGAGCTCGTGTGCCAGAGTGGCACCCAGGGCCTGCAGATCTTTCACGGGTTTGAGCACAACCAGGTAGGTGTCTATGCCGGTCAAAGGAATGGTACTGCCAAGTTCCTCAATGTCGGGGTCAAGAATGATGTGCAAGAGTTTTTGGCTCCGTGTCAGCTTCAATTGTTCCAGCATGGAGGGCACCAATGACTCCACGTATTTGCAGGCCCGTGAACGACCTTCGATATACACTTCCATTTTAAATTCCTGTGTGAAAAGGGTTGCGTCTACGCAGATGTGCAAGAGCCGCTTCCTTGGTTTCAAACCTGCCCGAAATGGGCGTTTGATGTGCGCCACGCACAATGTACCAACCACCTAACAAATTATTAAAAATGACTTTCATGCTGGCTCCTTGTTTCTTACTATGCTTCTATTATAGCAAATTGGGAATTATCGGTCAATCTCTAGGAAGAAAATTAAACTTTCTTCCCGAATAAGGCTGGACAGGTTCGCCTCCAAGCATGAAAAAAAGCATGGCCTTTTGTTTTTCATCTTCAGTCATCGTCGGCTCATCTTTAAGAAATTCTTCATATGCCTTGGTATTTTCTTGGCGCCAAGTGTTAAGTTTTTTCTCTTTACTTTTTTCGCCTGCAATAACAAAGATAACAATAAGGATAAGAATAGCCCAAAACATATCAATTGCTCCAGTATGCTTCGCTGTCTACACGGCAAGCCCAGGGTGTGTCAGCATCAATTTCCACAGGCTTGCCCGTCATCAAATTGCGAACTGTGATTTTAGGTGCGGTGTAGGTAGCACGATCCACAATGTTCAGTTGGCTTTCGTTCCAACCTGCTTTGTTGCAAAGACGTGTACGAGTTGCCTTAGCGGCACCAAAAGTTTTGTAGGCCCGGGTTTTGTTGGGCCCGTCTGTGACAATAAGTCCTGTACCCTTGCTAACGATTACGTATGACATATCTAGCTCCTTTGTTTCTTACTATACTTCTATTATACGAAATAGTCCAATTCTGGTCAACCAGAATTTAACTGTTGTTTTTATGCAACACCACGTACATCAGTGTTTAAGTTGGGGCGCAATTCACGAATCAGAGCACGTTCTGCGGTATGTGCTTCTGTTTTGCCACGTACCACTGCAACGATACGAAACTGAAAAGCGTCAGTGCCACGAGCACGAATTGCTTCGTACAAGGCCCAACTTTTGTCTTCTGTACGTGAGCGATAGATGTGCTTGTTGATGCGTGTTTTCACACTCTTCAAAACAGTGCTTTCTGTCTTGGCTGTGACACCAATGTAGAAGTCTGCACCGCTCTCAATGCGGTAAATGATGTGAGTGCGATCTGCACGTTTTTTTCGGGTTGCTTTTTTAATTTCCATACTAGTATTATAACCGATCTGCCAATTCTGGTCAACCAGATTGTTGTTGTTAAAAAACAACAAACTGGAATAGACACTGGATTAAGCTGGATTAGCAATAATATTATAGTGGATTATCGGATAATATCGTCGATAATCGATTATACAAACTCAATATTATCGGTACGCAGGCGTTGTTTGGCTTGCTCGATAATGCGTAGTTTATCATTTTCGATGGTATCGTAGGGAATATCTCCGGAAACAAAATCGCATTTTGCTTGTGGGGGAAATGGATATACTATATCTCCACGTTCATTTTCCCGGGGATATACATTAAATGCCATAATGATTTTGTAAGTGCCTTTATCTTTATAATATACTAATTTTGCTCGTGCAATATTAGCAACAAGAATTTGTGCGTTTGACATGCTGGCTCCTTTGTTATTGAAATACAATTATAACAAATCAGCCTTTTCTGGTCAACTATAATTTTCCAGGAACTTTTGAAGGTCGCCGTACAAGGTGGCCAGCATGGCTTCACGGCTTGAAAACAAGATCAACTGCTGACCCGGGAAATCAATGTAGTAAGGAAAAGTGATTTTTCGATCCAGGGCCAACAGCACACTCTTGTTCACTCTCAGTTGTTTGATGTTTTCAAGGGCTATGCTCCAACTTTCAATGTCAAGCATTTTAAAAGTCTGATATCCAAGATCGGTTAGTCTAGCACCGCCATCTGACCTAATATTTCGATACCAAACTTTGGTGGCATCATCAACTGACATCTGCTGATGGCTGGGCAGAAGATTGATTACTGCTTGAGTAATGTCATGCCGATTTTTCACGTGGATAAATGGTTTCCCCTTGCGTTAGCAAAACAACAGAAAACTTGTCAGTCTTGAACTGTGTATTTAATTTCTTGGCAAGATTGATGGCATGTCCACTGTTGGAGAAACTCACCTTGCGATACTTGGGCCCAGGATATTGAGTCAACATGTGTGCTGTTTTCAAGTTGATGGGTGCGCAGTCAAAGAACACTGCCCAGATACCATCAGCGGCCAGCACTTGTTCACTGCGATAAGTTCGTTTGTCGGTGTTCTCAATCAACACATGTGGTTTTGGTCTACTCATTTTTAACTCCCATGTTTATTTATCAATAAACTCAGCAGTTTTAGAAGTTGCCACCATCCATGGAGACTGTGATCACATCAGTATTGGTGTTGTTGGTGGGCTCTTGCAATGCTTGTAACACCAACAAAAGCTTGGTGATATCAGCATGCAAATCTCGGGCCTCGATGATGCTTAAAATTATATCTCTTTGCTGACGACTTTCAGCGGCTTTGATTCGATCAATGAATCGATTGATGTGCAGGCTCATTTTGCTTGTGCTGCCGCTTCTTGGGTTTTGAATGGTCCCAGATACTTGTATCTTTCCAGCATGATAAACTTGGGGCATTCCACAGTTTCATAATCTCTGCGCACTTTTACTCGATACCATCCGGCTGCATACCAACTACGGCTTCTTGGTTCTTTGGTCCATAATGGCAGTTGATGTTTGATGTCAAACACTGCATTATGGGGAGTTTCTGTGGTATGGTATCCGTGAACTAGATGCTGTGATTGTGTCACGGGCGTGGGCAACGTATTTTTAAAATCCAAGGACACTTGCTCACGCAACATGTTCATGGTTTTATACACTGTGACACTGTCATTAATTCGCACTGAATAGCCCTGTGGCATGTGTTCAATGTTACCAATTTTTTGATCGTTTTCCTGTAAAATCCAATATTGATCAGGCACTACTGTTTTGGCTACTATCATTGTTTTTCCTTGTAAGATTATCCCAATACACCTGCGTAGGTTTCATTCAACCAACGTGAGTATTGCTCTGCGCTTTCGCTGACTCGATTCAATTCATACTTGCCGCAAAATTTCATAAATCGCACACCCACCTGCCCCACGTCCTTGTGTGAAATCTGTGATGCAATTGCTTGATCCACATAGGCCTTGACATTGTCGGGCTGTGCAGTCAAGTCAACCAGAGTGCAATTGCGTTCATAGTCATCTAGGACACGGTGTTCAACACCCTCGTGGTCGGACCAACGGTGCAACATCATGTTGTTCCATGCATAGCCTTTTTTGTCTCGATCCGCATAGGCTTCGATTAGACCCACTTTGTTTTTAGTACCTTTGGTGCGCACACCAGGATAGGCCGAAAACACATTGTCACTGGCATCGCCACGCATGCACTTCTCAAACAACAGCCATTTGGGGTCAGGAATGGCCTTGGGCTGTTTGGTCTTTTTATCAACCACTGCACGACCACGGGTGTCAAACACGCCACGCAGGGTCATGAGCTCGTCAGAAATGCCGTTGTATTGATCAACGTTTTCGCTCAATAATTGAACAAAATCAGTGTCGCTGGAAATGATGGTGTGATGATCTTGGGGGTGCAAAGCTATCCATCTTGCAATGATGTCATCAGCTTCGGCTTGCTCGTGTCTAATCACAGAACAGTTGGTCTGCTCTGTTAGATATTTAGTGAAAACGTCAAGAGTTTCCCAGAAAAGTTTGTCCTCTTCTTGCTCTTCTTCTGTCATCTTGCCACGTGCCACAGCGCGATTTGCTTTGTAGGGCTTGTAAAAATCCTTGCGCCAGCTACGACCTTCCAAGGCAAATACCACGTGATCTGCTTTGAACTGCTGATGCATGCGATTAACCGAGCTCAATACAATGTGCAGAGCATACCCAACCTTTTCCCAGCTGTCGGCAGCACGAAAAGCCGCGTGTCGTGCACGGAAAAATAAATTAGCCGTGTCAATTAGTAGATATCGCATGGTTACGCCAAGTTGTTGTTGATAATGTATTGTAACATAAATCGTTGCCATGCACGGTGAGCATCTTCTCCAAAATGCCAACTATCTGGAGAAACTGTGCCAAAACCGTTGCGTCTCAGCCACGAATCAAAAGTTGATTCTGAGTTGTAGGGATCAATATAGTGCACTCCCCAATCATGCTGTTGTTGCTGGGGTATTTTGGCAAAATGTGAATTGCCGTTGAAAAATACATGTTGTATGCCCAACTTGTTTAGTTGTTGATGAAATGCCCATATTTTTTCATGCGATTGATGGGTGCATTGCTGCCAGTCAACGCCGGCAACAAACTCTTTGTACTGTTGTTGTAGTTCAATGGGAACGTTGTCAATGCCCGAAGCATTGACTTGATAGTAGATGCCATCCTCGCCCTGCCATTCTTCGCGCTCCCAGGTGCTCCATTGAATCAACATCAAGGTATCGCTGTGCCAGTTTGGGTGCTCATCAATCCATTTTAGTGTGGTGCGAATAATTCGATCATTACTGCTGGCAGATTCAGCATCACAGTATAGCACAGCTTTGAACACTTGGCTTAGCCGGTTACCCCAACTCACTCGAAGATTGTCGGGGTGCGGTATTCTCCCCATGTAAAAATATCTTTTATCGTCGTTGGCAAAAGCGTGTTGATTCACGGCTTCGGCCGCGGCAGCGTGACTATCACCGTTTACATACAGTCGCATCATTGCGTCATTGCCTTGAGTTTTTCTGCTTCTGCAACCCGTTTTCGCAAACTGCTGGAACTAAAACTATGATCACGTCTATTGAATATCACCTGTATACCGCGACCGGCACCTTCGTTACGACCGGTAAAGTTTTTATCTTCGTACTCTGTGCCCAGAATACGTACATCCAATGGTAGAATCAACAACAGGTCAATCAAGTCTTGTTCAGTTTGATATACCACAACTTCATCTACATAACGGCAAGCCGCAAGTTGTATCTGTCGTTCCACAATACTTTGAATGGGTTTGTTCTTGGTGTCGGGTCTATCAATAGTCGGGTCAGTTTGTAATCCACAAATCAAGTAATCACAATGATTCCTTGCTTCACTTAACATGGCAACATGGCCAGCATGCAACATATCAAATGTACTGAAGGTAATACCGATCTTTTTACCTTGTGCTTTTAGTTCTTTAATGTGATTGAATATCATGACACTTCTCTCCGTCCGCCACCAATGTCCTTGCTTTTTGTGTATCTAGCCGGGGTTGGATTCATGGCCTGATCTTGTTCCCAAGTTTCCATTACAACATGTCTACACACATTTTGGAACCAACGATCCACTACTTCAGCGTCGGTGTCATCGCGATTCATCATGTATCCAGCACGTACAAGATTGGCAACAAACTTCTCATTCCAATCCAGTTCAAATGCACCTTGATGCAGGTTTTCTGAGTCCACTTCCAAACTTAGTATGGCCACGTAGGGCTCACCTTTTTCGTTGGCAATCTCCTTGGCAGATTTCTTTGGAGCCACCCGGGGTTTTTCCTCTCGGGGAGGAGTTACTTCAGGCTCCGGCTTTTTTCTAAAACGATCAAATAATCCCATGACTAATCCTTAAAATAAATCCACAGTTTCCCAAGGCAGGTTTGCCTTACCAAAGTGTCCGTAGTTTGTGGTTGTGCTGTAGATTGGGCGGAACAAGTTAAATCTTTCGATGATACCTCGAGGAGTTAGATCAACATTGTCTTGAATCCATTTAGTCAATCTACGTCCTTGTGCGGCATCAGCAGTTTCAACATAGAAACTCATGGGTTGTGCCATACCAATGGCATAACTGATCTGCACGTTTGCCCAAGGTGTTTGACCACTGGCCACAATGTTCTTGGCAAGGTATCGCATCATGTAGGCAGCACTTCTATCCACTTTAGTAGGATCTTTGCCACTGAAGGCTCCGCCACCATGAGCACTATAGCCACCGTAAGTATCAACAATAATCTTACGGCCAGTAAGCCCAGTATCGCCATCAGGACCACCAATAACAAATCGACCAGTGGGGTTAATAAAGAATTCAGTTTCATTGTCTACATATTTCTCTGGTAATACTCCACGAATAATATTTTCTACTACCATTCGAACTTGTTCAATGCTAGCACTCTCTGCGTGTTGGGTCGAACACACAACTTTGGCAATACGGCGTGGTGTGCCATCATCATTGTATTCAAATGTAACCTGACTCTTGGCATCGGGTTCTAGCCAGGTTACAATACCATTTTTACGTGTATTAGTCAGGCTCCGCAAAATTTCGTGGCTCCAATAAATTGCACTTGGCATATATGAAGGAGTTTCATTGCAAGCATAACCAAACATCAAGCCTTGGTCGCCAGCACCAAATGTGTCAGTACCTAGTGCAATATCGGCACTTTGTCCGTGTAGTAAGTTAGTAATCTCTACAGTACGCCAATCAAAGCCGGATTGTTCATACCCAACATCTCTAATAACTCTACGAACAGCACTATCAATTGCCTCATCAGGAACCAATCCCTTAAACTCACCAGCAATGACTACACGATTAGTGGTAACCAGTGTTTCACACGCACACCTCAATGCTGGATTCTTTTGCGCCATGAACAAATCTAAAACAGCATCACTGATGGCATCGGCAACTTTATCAGGGTGCCCTTCACTAACACTTTCACTGGTAAACAAATAACTCATTAATTTCCTTTTAATTTTACCAACTATCAACGTCGGTGATGTCCATCTTAATTGATTGTTTGGGATCAAACTCAATGGTAACTGTGGGGCCAATACCGCTGGTGCTTACTTCACTCCACACTATTTGATCCACGCTGTCATACATTTCAAAAACTTCTTGCAAGCGTTCAAACTGTTTACGTGTGATTACAATCTGTGTCATCATGTACCCCAGGCATTGCGCCACAAGTCAACTTGGAGTCTTGGGCTGTAGCGATATCCACGTTTCATTGCCATGTTGGCAACTTGTTGGGTATTGAGATTGTAGACATCAGCAACACCGCCCACCGGCATTAGATACACTGGGCCGGTAAATCCTGCTTCTCGATACTCGGCCACAGCACGATCAACATCAACAAGATCTTCTTCGGTGGAAATAACAAACTTGAGGTATGTCATACCAATGTCATCAAAGCTTTTGACAATGTCAGGTCTAATGGCATTTTCCCACTTCTCACCTGAACCGGGAAGCTTGGGACTTACACTGAATGTAAGACGATCGCGATACCGGCCCCAATTTGTAAAGTCTTGATGCAGGTACTCCCATACTTCGGGATAGAGTTCTTGACTGCCATTGGTTTCAAATGTCAAGTTGCGCAAGCCATGTGCACGATTGATTTCAATTAACTTGGGATACAGTTGTTGATAAGCCAACAACGGCTCACCACCAGTGATTACCAAATGAACATCATCACTGATGGGATCCATGCTCCACTTGTTGTTGGGAACCAAGTCTAACATGCGTTCAGTAATTTCCTCAGGAGTTCCAATTTCAGAAAAGTGTTTGAACTCGGGATAGATGCTGGCATAACTGTCGCAGCCACTTTTTACCAGCGGCAAGTCTTCAAACTTGGGATAGAGCGTGATATTCTTGATGATCTCAGCAACTTCGGGATTGGCTCCCTCAATTACCTCGTTGCGATCTCTGCCAAATTTCTTGCATCGAAAATTGCATCCGTATGTGCGAAAGAAAACGCTGGGTACTCCGGCCCAGCGTCCTTCTCCCTGCAAGCTATAAAATGTCTCGGTGTAGTGTATTTTTTCCATAGTATATTGTAACAGCTTGTGTTGATATATGCAAGAGTTTCTTGCTCAATTTTTATTTGGGAATGGCCAATTAGCATTGTTTACGATTACTCCAGGCTTTGGGCGAGATTTTAGTTTTACATTCTCTTCAATCACAGTACCATCTTCCTCACACAAGTCAACTTGGTATGGCGCAATGATATGCACTGCGGCATCTTCTTCTGCCCAATCATGCTCACCATCATAGAGCCAACCAGCCCCACCTTCGTAGTAGAGTTCTTTGAGTTCTTGTTGCTCTAATTCCGGAATGTCATCACTGAATTCCCACTCAACACTGACACTGTCATCGAACTCGCATCCCCATCCGCAATCCGTTTTAGCGTAAGCAATATCGTCGCCCTGCCAGGGAAGGTTGCAATCTAAGTCACCTTCAACAAAGCCCTGTCCCCAACGATATGTTTCATCTATGTTAAACCAACTGATGGAACCATCCGCATTTTCTCGGAACATTTCTACATGGTAGACAATGCTTTTCTTTTCCAAGGGTTTGATTACGTATACTTTAGTCATTATACAAAATCGTAAGATTTCTCAAAAATAGGACCATCACAGATATACAGCTCACCATCAATGCCGCGCATTAGATAGTCGCCTGCTTTGCCTTGTTTGTAATTTCCCTCTAATGTGTTGACTCGGAATTCCTCATCAATCTGTTTAGCATGCACCACAATGGGACGCTTAACACATGCACCCATATCTGCTACTTGTTCAAATGTGTCGAATGTTTTCATTATTTTCTATCCCCAAAAAGTTGTAGCAAGTTTAAGAACAAGTTGATAAAATCCATGTACAAGGTCAGTGCTCCACGAATTTCTGCACTGTCACTGGTTTCCACGCTGAGTTCTTCACGGATCTTCTGTGTGTCATAGGCAGTGAGTCCTAAAAAGATAATGATGGCCAGGGCGGAGATCACCATCTGCATCACGGTGCTGCCAATAAAGATGTTAACAATACTGGCAATACAGATGGCGATCAAACCCACAATCATGAACTTGCCCATGCTGTCTAGACTCTGTTTGGTAAAGTAGCCATAGCCACTCATTACACCAAACAGTATAGCCGCACCCATAAACGCACTCACAATCGATCCCATGGTAAACACAGCAAAGATCATTGCAAAGCTCAAGCCCATCAAGGCTGCAAAGCCGTGTAAACAAAGTTGTGCTACTCCCTTACTAGGATTGTTACCTAGGATCATAGCAACACCAAAGATTGCCGCAAGTGGTGAAAAGATCACAATCCATTTTATCCATCCTGTAAAAAAGAATGCCAGCAATTCTGGGCTAGTGCCCACAAAGTAACTCACAAACATTGATACAATCACAGCCAGACTCATGTGCCCGTACACACGACCCATTGCTGAATTAATTTCGCTGGCACTGCGATATGAGATTCCACCGGTATAAGTTGTTCCAAACATAAGTTTCTCCTTAATTATCCAATTCCATTTCGCCGGCTTCCTTGACCAGGGCCAGCACTTCGTCCAAGGTGTTGCACAAGATCTTGGCATTGACGTAGTCACCTTTCTTGTTGCGTCCACCGGCTTCTACCATGAAGCCATTGTCATATCTATTGATAGTGTATGACTCGTTGATTTTTGTCAGCTTGTCGCTGAACTTAGTTACTGATTTTGCTGTTGCCATTTAAGTCTCCTTTAAAAGTTTATTGTATCTCTCGCCCCAAAATTCAGCCGCATCCTGATGAGCTGATGTTAATGGGTGCCATGTATCTTTGGTAATTTCGTGCCCGTTGTGCTTGCACCATTCTAAGAAATTCATACCATCCCATGATTCTAAGTGTTTTATCACAAGATCCTGCAAAGTTGCAATGTATCCAGGTGCATGCCAATCCTTGACAAACAATGTTTTATCCATGTAGGTTTGTACATTAACAATACCACGCTGTTGTAAAAAACTTTGTGCCGCATACATGGCTTGAAGACTGCGCCAGCGGTCCCAGACTGTGCTGTTACCGGCATAGTCTTTGTAGAGAGAAATTAATCTATCAGCTTCGGTTATGCTTACATGATTTTCTAGTTTGACCGGGACACAAGTTGGCCCCAGCGTTACCCAGGACTCTGAATTAACAATATAAAAATCCCAACGAAGTGCCCAGGTCCAATTGATTACTGCCAGCACATCTTCGTGACTGTTATTTGTAAAATAGCTGTAAATTTGTTGTGCAATATTTTCGTTACCACAACCTGGAACCGAGCAAGTGGTGTAATCAACTTTGAGGTTGTTGGCAACCAAGGCAGGCCATGCTAGTTCGCCATCACGATTTCCGGGAATCTCAGTGCCCCATATAAAACTATCGCCAAACGAAACAATTTTTTTCATTTTATATCAGTTGGATTTAAATTGCATTTGTGCACTGGGTAGTCGACGCATGTGATTATTGACATCTGACGCCAACATTTTTTCCCAGGGGTCTTGTTTACCAGCAACAATGTTCTTCCAGTAGCTCATGTCATACCCTTGATCTTCAAGATATTTGCACAGTTTGTAAGCATCTTGTACTCTGCTATCACGTTGAGTGATATAGTTAAAATCTCTGGGGTCATTGGGATTACCCTCAAAGATGGTTCGATTTTGAAATGTAGCGTCGTTGTTGTTACCAGTCAAATCAAATCTATTGTGCTCCACACGAACTGGGATCCGCACCATGATGTCCAGCATCCAGGCAATCTGACTAATATAGGCATCATTGAGTTGATGTGTGCTCAAGTATCCCAGCTGTTCAAACCAGGCTCTTGGCACAATGGGGAAAATACTGTAGGGATGTTTGGTGTGTGTGTCAAATGCTTGGATACAGAATTGATCCTTGTGAGATAAGATAACTGTGTCCCATCCCTGATCCAGCATCACAGCATCGTCGTTCCAAAACACCCACCAAGGGGCAGTGGCATACGGTCCCATCTTGTTTAGGTATTGATGCAAGTTGTGATAGCCCATGGGCTTGAACCCCAGCACAATATATTGACTACCTGCCTCATCTAGGATTGGTGCAATAGTACTAACAAAGTATTCTGAAGACTCAACATCGTCAGTATCAAACCCCAATAGAAACTGTAGCTGAGATGCATCATCCGCAAGATCCACTAGACTGCGTATGCTATCTAGAAGCATTTGTGTTCTGCCACGGCTGGGCAGTAAAATTGAAATATCTGGTTTACTCATCAATTATTCCAGTGCCTAATTGTATTTGCTATGATAAAACAACATGTTACTACGTGTATTATTACCCAGAATGTTTTTAAAAACAATGCAATTCGTGCTTCCTGCAATGTTAATATGGGAACATCGGGACGGTCATCATCGGTATTACCCATGAGATGACCGGTTGCCCTGGCCCATATTTTTTCTAGGCTGTTCACGCAAATAAATCCTCATTCCATTCACGATGACCTTCACGGAAAGCCATATTAGCTTGTGTTTCACGTACTTCAACACGATAGCACCAAAGACGCTCGGCTTCACCTGGACCCCACATCTCAGGAATGTAAACTGCATTGACATACTTGTACAACATGTCGCTGAGTCCTTCACATCCCAGTCTTGGTAGCACAACAATCTTGGCCATTTTCTTTTCCACCAGTAGATTGTAGGTTTCCATTTCTGGATCATCCTGTGCCACAATCAAAGTATGATCAAATTGGTCTTCTAAGGTTTTCTTTAGTTCTTTAAGTCCACCATAGTCTGCGGCCCAATTACGTACATCCAAGTCGTTGGTGCCAAAGTAAAACTTCATACTAAACGAGTATCCATGTATCAAATTACAATGACTGTCTGCCCTCCACTGTCGGTAGGCGCAGGGAAATGCGTCATGGTACTCTTTGGTACTGGTATACTTGTAAACTACGGGTCTGGTATTCGGGAAGTTGGCTTCCATGTGACCAATTAATTCTTGTGTTGATGATTGCATGCTTGTTCTCCTATGTTAATTATAGCATAGGCTGGCAGAGTTTGTAAAGCGGGATGAAGCCAAAGACCGCTGTAAAAGAATATTTATTGTGGAAGTTGATAGCCAGTTTTCTTATAATTGGCTTGCCCAGCAACAACTCCTCGCACACCACCCACTGGGTCTTGGCAGTCGCCGTTGCGTCTAGGAATTAAATGAACATGCGGGTACATCACTGTTTGCCCAGCTGCCTTGCCCATGTTGATACCAACATTAAACGCATCACAGTCGCCGGCATTGACCAATGATTGCCCGTGCCGTAGTGCCGAATCAAAACAGTCACGTATCACTTCCACTGTATTGTAATTGGGCACAAACAGCAAATGTCCCATTGTTACTGGGAACCGATCTTGGAAAACAGTGACATGAAAATCACTGAGTCCCTCAACTCGAATATCCCATGGAGCAACACCATCTTTGTGTGCTTGGTCTAAATCAGTAGTCATTATTAGAAACTTGCAATATAGTAAGCTCGAGCATTGCTAGTGCCATCTTGAGCTACCTGTGCACGGAATCCCACACTGTGTTTGGTATTACCGGCATCATTGAAATTGTGTTGATACTTGACACCCAAGTATGTAATTGGTGTGCCAACCAAACTATTGCCAATTTGAGTATACTTCATAACACCGTCGGCATCAACGCTGGTTGGTACATTAAAGTTTACTGCTCCTGACACCACAGTTGGCTTAATACCAGCAAATAAATTCCAATCCTTGTACTGATACCCGCCCATGGCATGAACAGCAAATATTGGTGTTACATTAGAAACCAGGCCACCGGTGTAGTTGACATTGGTCATCATAACACCACCTTGTGTCCACCAACCCTGTGGTTGACCACGCTTGGTCTCACGCTCACCTGGCTGGTACAAGGCACTGTACTCTGTGGTAAATGCCGACTTGGTTTGTCCATACACACCACTAAAATTAACAAACGGATTGTAGGTGCTGTTGGTCATTGTCAACTGATGAATAGTGGGACTGCTTGCTTCTCCGGGACGTTTTGGTAACATTCTTGAATCCATAGTTAGTGTGGCGTCTGCGCCAATTTGGTTGCCAGAAAATGGTGTTTGTAAATTTTGCCCAGCTACTAGTCCAGTCCAACGACCGCTCCAGTTGTATCCGGGATCGGCATCCATCATCACTGGATTGCTCATCAAGTTGTTGGAGGCCACACTACCTTTCATATCCACACTAAAGTCTCGCTGAAAGCTGTCAACTACTGACACTGAGCTCAAGGTAGATATAGTGCTGTTTGACGTGCTTGCTAGAGCAATGCCACCTGACAATGGAACAGCGGAACTGGTTCGCCCATTAAGTGCAATACCAAGATTGCCCACAGGTTGAGTGGCCTTATCCAAGTCCAGCAAACCTTGCCCCATGACATCGGGGTTATAACCCGGGAGATTTTTATTGGCTGTTTTTAACAACAGTTGAACTTGATTTGACGCAGTCATATAGGGCCATAGTTGATTGACCACTGCTAGTGCACCGGCCGCCACAGCAGACGCTTGACTAGTACCACTCATGGCCTTGGTGCCTGTGGCACTAACTGTGATGGGTGAAACACTGTTGACTAACATGCCAGGCGCTAAAATATAAAAGTCGCTGATCTTGTATTGGTCTAAACAGGCAGTACCGGCTACATTTTTACACACAGTGCCTGCACCTGCACCTTCAATACGCCCGGCTTGTGCATTCCAATTACCCACCACCAACATTTGGCCGTTTAACAATAATTTACCATTGGCGTCGGTTGCTGTGGCAAATGTGGCTGGATTTTGCGGATAAGGAACACTTTGATTACCAGCACTGACTGTGATTGCCAACTTGGGAGTCAATGTCTGCGCCCATGACTCAGGTTTTTCTAAATTGTAATAATTTTTGCCACCGTAGTTGGGATCCGAACTGGCATATATTCCAGGACTCAAGGCCTTGACCGAAGCAGTGTAGGTTGCGGCATAATTTGTATTTGCTGACAAGTTGGCCACCACAATGTCAGGCTTATCAGCGGCCCAGGCCAAGGCGCTGGCAGCATTACTGGCAACAATGTTTGAAGTATTACTAAGTTTGACCACAGCAAGGTTGGCATCAAACGCAACACCTGTGGGAGTGACACTGTTACGTGCACCTGCAACAATTCCAGCAATGCTGGTACCGTGGCCTACATTATCTTGCAATCCAGTGCCAGTGATATCAAGTTGATATTTTATTTTACCTGCAAATGCTGGATTGTTGACATCAATACCAGTGTCCATGACCATGACAGTGCTACCTTTGCCGGTCCAACCACGTGCCCAAGCAGACGCACTGTTGATGTACTGATTGGCGCCATTATTATACTGATCATTGACCCAGGCGCTGGGTGTACTACTAAACACCGCGGTTGGTGTGCCCATGTGTGGACTATTTCCATAATAGGTGCCTGCATTAAATGTGCCGGTTGTCACTGTGGGTACAACCGGCGGAGCAACAACCACAGCAGTCGGAGACGGAGTAATTATTGTACTACTAGCCAACGTTTTTACAGTTGATGGTATGACTTTGTTTGTAATGTTAATAGTGGTGGTCAACAAAGTTTCAGTTACTTGCCTGGCGCCATTGCTGAGAGTAACAGTGGTAATTTGATAACGTTTGTCCTGTGATGTGGTGGGTGTGGTGGTTTGAGTCTGCACCAAATTGTAGACATTTTTTACCACAGAACCATCGGCTTGTTTCACTGTTTGAGTGTCAGTGTTTGTGGTTTTGACCACAGTTGGAGTACCTGTACTAATCACTGTTGAATCGGTTCGATATGTGATTTTTGTAGATACTACTGTTTGTGCAGTGGCCAGGCCACTAATAAGCACAAACACGGCTGATGCAAGATATTTCATGAAATCTCCAAAGTAAGGATGTTGTTGGGTTAGTATAGCACTAGACCAATTATTGGTCAAGTACTAATTGACCCATAAATCTGGCATTTTACCTTGGTGCAAACTCTTGTTGCAATTTGATGTTGTCAAAAAACTCTTTTTTAACACTAGAGTCATCTTTGAACGCACCCTTGAGAACGGTGGTTTGAGTCAACGAACTGTGCGCCATGATGCCACGATTCTCACAGCATCCATGCACGGCCTGAATGTAAACGCCTAGGTCTGTTGCCCCAGTGGCCCGACCAATCTCTCTGGCAATATCGTTGGCTAGTTCTTCTTGTAGTGTGCCACGACGAGCACACCACTGAGCAATACGAGTGTACTTGCTAAGGCCAATGAGCTTTTGAGCGGCAATAATCCCGATATAAGCAACGCCACTGACAGGTTGGTGG
>Ga0114974_10000845_pt1 | contig 24726 bp, 22 predicted proteins | sample S_130206_EF_Meta_FD_87318 | JGI IMG/M metagenome (GOLD analysis project Ga0114974, IMG submission 87318) | Freshwater microbial communities from Lake Simoncouche, Canada to study carbon cycling - S_130206_EF_MetaG | ecosystem: Environmental > Aquatic > Freshwater > Lake | place: Lake... | reverse complement strand
CCATCTGGCGCCCTTCGCGCTGCACCAGCCAAGGCGCCGCCAGCCCCTGTCCGTCGCGCACCGATGCGCGTATCAGCGCGCGCAACTGCGTGCCGTCGACGACCGCGGCAGCCCCCACCTTCAGCACCAGATCGCCGGCGCGCAAGCCGGCCGCCGCCGCAGCAGCATCCGGAAGTACGACGCCCACCACCGGTCGCGTCATCGGCGCCAGAATGCCGACGCTGCGCAAGGCCTGCGCGTCGTCCTGCGGTAGCGGGATGTGTCCCAGACGCAGCACGACTTCGCGGGTTGCGGCACCAGACCCGTCGGCCAGAACCAGCCGCACATCGCTGCGCTGCAAGGCTGCGCGCGCGAGCAGCCAGCGCAGCTCGTCAAAGGACCGCAAGACCTGCACCTCGTCGCCACCCAGGCCGCCCGCCAGCACCGTCTCGCCGCCGCTGAGTCCCGCGCGCTGCGCCACAGAGCCCTGCAAAGGGCTCGCCAGCACCGCGCGGGGCTGTTCGACACCGCTCCAGTTGACGACGCAATACAGGGCGGCGGCCAGCAGCAGGTTGATCAGCGGACCGGCTGCGACGATCGCGGCGCGCGACGCCAGCGGCTGGTTGTTAAACGCCAGATGTCGCTGGTCGGCGGGGACGGGGCCTTCGCGCTCGTCGAGCATCTTCACATAGCCACCCAGCGGAAATGCGCCGATGACAAACTCGGTCGACGATCCGCGCGGTTGCCAGCGCACCAGCGTTGCGCCAAAGCCGACCGAAAATCGCAGCACCCGCACGCCGCAGGCCACGGCTACCCGGTAGTGGCCGTACTCGTGCACGGCGATCAGGACGCCCAGCGCAACGACAAATGCGAGCAGCGTCAGCAGCATGTCATCTGGCCCGTATCAGGCTGACCAGGCCTGGGCCAGGCGCGCAGCGGCGACGCGCGCCTCGGTGTCGAGCGCCAGCAGGTCATCGATCGAACGCACCGCACCCGGTTGCACGCTGGACAGGGTGTGCGCGTTGAGCGAATAGATCTGGTCAAAACGGATGCGCCGATCCAGAAATGCGGCAACCGCCACTTCGTTGGAAGCGTTCAATACGGCTGTCGAACCCACCGGCCCAGCAAGCACCTGCCAGGCCAGCTGCAGACCCGGGAAGCGCGCCCGATGCGGTACAGAATCGATCGCTTCAAAGCTCATTGCAGCCATGTCCTGAAAGTTCAGCGCCGACGCTCCCGACGCGATGCGCTCGGGCCAGGACAGCCCGTAGGCGATCGGCACCCGCATGTCGGCTGTTCCGAGCTGCGCGACGATCGAATGGTCGTGGTACTGGACCATCGAATGGATCACGCTTTGCGGATGGATCACCACCTCGATCTGCGCGGGCTGCACGCCAAACAGCAGGCGCGCCTCGATGACCTCGAGCGCCTTGTTCATCATGGTCGCCGAATCGACCGAAATCTTGCGCCCCATGGACCAGTTCGGGTGCGCGCATGCCTGCTCGGGTGTGACCTCGCGCAGCGTTTGCGGGTCGCGCGTGCGAAACGGCCCGCCCGAGGCGGTCAGTATCAGTTTGTTGATTTGATGCGGCCATTGCGCAGGGTCGGCCGGCAGCGACTGGAAGATCGCCGAATGCTCGCTGTCGATCGGCAGCAGCTGCGCGCCACCTTGCGCCACCGCGTCAAGGAAAACCTGGCCCCCCACGACCAGCGCCTCCTTGTTGGCCAGCAGCAGCCGCTTGCCCGCGCGCGCCGCGCGCAGGCACGGCAGCAGCCCGGCGGCGCCAACGATCGCCGCCATCACGATGTCGGCGCGCTCGTCGGCCGCCACCTGCGCGATGGCGTCGGACCCTGACAGCACCCGGGTTTGCAGGCCATTGCTGAGGCAGCGCTGTTCGAGATCGTGCGCATGCCCGGGGCTGGCCATCACCGCGAAGGCCGGCTTGAAGCGCTGGCACTGCGCGAACATCTGCTCGACCCGGGTAGACGCGGTGAGCGCAAAAACCTCGAATCGGCCGGGGTGGCGCTCAATGACTTCGAGCGTGTTCACCCCCACCGATCCGGTGGAGCCGAGCACCACGACGCGCTGCACCGGCTTCATGGCGATGGCTCGAACAGCCCGTAAAGAAACATGGCCAGCGGCAGCGTCGGCAGCAAGGCGTCAAGCCGGTCGAGCACGCCGCCATGACCGGGCAGCAATTGGCTGCTGTCCTTGACTGCGGCGGCGCGCTTGACCAGCGACTCCACCAGATCGCCCACCACGCTCATGGCGGTCAGCCAAAGGAGCGCCGGCAGCCATAGCCACGGGCCGGCTTCGAAAAGCCGCGTGTACAGGCTGGGCGACTGCCGCGGCCATCCGGTTTCAAGCTCGGCCCAGGCCCAGGCCAGCGCGACGACGCCGATCACCGCGCCCGCCACGCCTTCCCAACTCTTTCCCGGGCTGATGGTCGGGGCCAGCCTGCGTTTGAACCAGCGGCCGCCCCAGGCCCGGCCCGTGAAGTAGGCGCATATGTCGGCCGCCCACACCAGCACCAGCACCGACAGCAAGAAGTGGATGCCGACTGCCCGCGCCTGCGCGACCGCCAGCCAGGCCAGCAGCAGGACCAGCAAGCCCGCCGCCAGGCGCATCGGCCGCGCCCGCGATCGCCATGATGCGGCGCCCGCGCGCAGCAGCCACGCGCCGCCGGCGAGCCATAGCAAGGCAGCCCCGGCCCACAGCCCGGGCAGCCGCTGTTCGGGCCAACCTGCCCTCCAGGCGAGCGCGCAAGCGATTGCGCAGGCGGCGCCGCTGAGCAGCGCCGGCAGGCCCGGGTAGCCGTTGAGTCGCGACCATTCCCAGGCGCCAGCGGCTATGAAAACCAGCGCGACGGCATACAAGGGGGCATGTGCCTCGCTAAACAGCGCCGGCAACAGCAGCAGCAGCAGGACGACGGCGGTGGCGACGCGTTGCCAGAGCATCTGCTGCGCTCAGACTACCGGTTGGCCATGCAACGCCGGCGCAAGCTGCTCGGATATTTTCCCAAAGCGCCGTTCACGCCGGGAGAAGGCGCACAGCGCGAGATCGAGCGCCTCGTCGTCAAAATCGGGCCACAGCCGATCGCTGAAAACCAGTTCGGCATAGGCCGCCTGCCAGAGCAGGAAGTTGCTAATGCGCTGCTCGCCGCCGGTGCGAATGATCAAATCCGGGTCAGGCACTTTTCCCATCTGCATCGCAGCGCCAAGGCTGGACTCGGTGATGGCCTGCCCCTGCGCCACCAACCGGTTCGCAGCCTGTACCAAGTCCCAGCGACCGCCGTAGTTGAAGCAGACATTGAGCAGCAAACCGGCATTGGACAGGGTCGCTGCCTCGGCCTGCTCCAGCCCGGTGCGCAAGGCCAGGGACAGCCCGTCACGCTCGCCGACGAAGCACAGCCGCACGCCATCGGCAGCGAGTTGAGGCACTTCCCGCGCCAGCGCCATCACCAGCAAATCCATCAGACTCGATACCTCGTCGCGCGGCCGGTTCCAGTTCTCGGAAGAAAAGGCAAACACCGTCAGCACCGCAACGCCGCGCGAGGCGCAGGCCTTTACGCAGCGGCGCAACGCGTCCACGCCGGCCTTGTGCCCGGCAAAACGGGGCAGGAAGCGCTGCTTGGCCCAGCGGCCATTGCCATCCATGACGATGGCGATATGGCACGGAACCCGGGGCACATCGTTCATCCGGAGCGGCTGCGGCGAGTGGTGTTGGGCATGCAAGCCTGCAAGTCAGTCCGGATAGCGGCTTCGGCTCTTGGCCTCAGACCGCCATCAGGTCCTGCTCCTTGGCCGCTACCAACTGGTCGATGGCCGTAATATGGCGATCGGTCACCTTCTGAATGTCGACCTCGGATCGCTTGTGGTCGTCCTCGGACGCCAATTTGTCCCGAACCAGTTTCTTCACCGCCTCGTTAGCGTCACGGCGCAGGTTGCGCACCGCGATCTTGGCGCTTTCACCTTCGCCGCGTACCACCTTGGTCAGTTCTTTGCGGCGTTCTTCGGTCATCGCTGGCATCGGCACCCGGATCAGGTCGCCCATGGACGCCGGATTCAGGCCCAGGTCGCTTTCCCGGATCGCCTTTTCGATCTTCGCGCCCATTCCTTTTTCCCAGGGCTGGATGCTGATGGTGCGCGCATCGAGCAAGGACACATTGGCTACCTGGCTGATCGGCAACTGGGCCCCGTAGTAGTCCACATGCACCGAGTCGAGCAGCGCCGGGTTGGCGCGGCCGGTCCGAATTTTGGTCAAGTTGGCCTTGAATGCCGCGATCGACTGGTCCATCTTGGCCTCGGCTGTCGTCCTAATTTCAGCTATATCCATCGTCACACCCCGAAAAATTGCACCAACAGGCTGGACCGGCCCGCTGCCGCCCTCGCCTGCCGATTGTCATGCATGCACCAATGTGCCTTCCTGCTCGCCCATCACCACCCGGCGCAGCGCACCGTGCTTGAAGATCGAAAACACGCGCACCGGAAGTTTCTGGTCGCGGCACAGTGCGAATGCGGTCGCGTCCATGATTCCCAGGTTCTTGGCCATCGCCTCATCGAAAGAAATCGTGCTGTACAAGCTGGCCGACGGATCCTTCTTGGGGTCGGCGCTGTAGACGCCGTCCACCTTGGTCGCCTTGAGCACCACCTCGGCGCCTATCTCGGCGCCGCGCAGCGCGGCTGCGGTGTCGGTGGTGAAAAACGGGTTGCCGGTTCCGGCGGCGAAGATCACTACCTTGCCTTCTTCCAGGTATTGGAGGGCTTTGGGCCGCACATAGGGCTCCACCACCTGCTCGATCGAAATCGCCGACATCACCCGCGCCGTCAGGCCGGCCTTGTTCATGGTGTCGCCCAGCGCCAGCGCGTTCATAACGGTCGCCAGCATGCCCATGTAGTCGGCGGTGGCCCGGTCCATTCCGACCGAACCGCCGGCGACACCGCGAAATATGTTGCCCCCACCGATCACCACCGCCACCTCGACGCCGAGTCGGGTCACCTCGGCCACCTCGTCGACGATGCGCATAATCGTTGCGCGGTTGATACCAAACTGGTCATCGCCCATCAGCGCCTCACCCGAGAGCTTGAGCAGTATGCGTTTGTGCGCTGGTCGGGCATCGGACATGGACTACTCCTGAGTTTCGCTAAACATCCGGCGCCCAACTGCCTGCGACCGCGATACTTCGCCAGCCGCCGGCAGGTGTGGCCCCATCAAGCCGACTGCTTGGCCGACGCGACCTGCGCCGCCACCTCGGCCGCAAAGTCATCGACCCGCTTTTCGATACCTTCGCCGACCACATACATGGTGAAGCCCTTGATCGTGGTGCCAGCCGCCTTGAGCATCTGGCCGACCGTCTGCTTGTCATTCTTCACGAAGGACTGGTCCAGCAGCGACACTTCCTTGAGGTATTTTTGCACCCCGCCTTCGATGCGCTTGGTGACGATTTCAGCCGACTGCACCGGCTTGCCTGCCGCCACTGCGGTGGCAGCGTCCTCGGCCGCCTTGGCGGCGGCGACCGAACGCTCGCGCGCGACCAGTTCAGGCGGCACGTCGGCGCTCGATAGCGCCACCGGCTTCATCGCAGCAATGTGCATCGCCACGTCCTTGGCCGCAGCATCATCGCCTTCGAATTCCACCACCACGCCGATGCGCGTACCGTGGAGATAAGTCGCCAGTCTGGCTCCCGAGTCGAAGCGCTTGAAGCGGCGAAAGCTCATGTTCTCGCCGATCTTTCCGATCAGCCCCTTGCGCGCATCCTCCAGCGTCGGACCGAAGCCGTCCTGCGCGTAAGCCAGCGCGCCCAGCGCGGCCACATCGGCCGGGTTGCCGTGCGCGACCAACTTTGCCGCGGCGTTGGTCAGCGCCAGGAAGCTGTCGTTCTTGGTGACAAAGTCGGTCTCGCAGTTCACCTCGATCATCGCGCCGAGTTCGCCTTCGCGACACAGCGCCACCACGCCCTCGGCGGTCACCCGGCCAGCGGCCTTGCCGGCCTTGGTTCCGAGCTTCACCCGCAGCAGTTCTTCCGCCTTGGCCATGTCACCCTGCGCCTCGGTCAGCGCACGCTTGCACTCCATCATCGGCGCATCGGTCTTGGCGCGCAGTTCGCCGACCATGCTGGCGGTAATTGCAGTCATATCGTTCTCCGTACTTGATTCAAAAATTCTAAGCGAGGCTAAAAAAAAGGGGCATCAATGCCCCTTTCCGGCATCGCGGGACCACTCAGGCCGCAGCCTCGTCCACCTCGACAAACTCGTCGGCCGTCTCCACGGCAACCGCCTTGGCCATATCGTCGACCGCATTGGCGCGCCCTTCGAGCACCGCGTCGGCAATGCCGCGCGCATACAGGATCACCGCCTTGGAAGAGTCGTCATTGCCCGGGATGACGTAGTCGATCCCTTCCGGCGAATGGTTGGTATCAACGACGCCGATCAACGGGATGCCCAGCTTCTTGGCCTCGGAGACCGCGATCTTGTGGTAGCCCACATCGATCACGAAAATCGCGTCCGGCAAGGCCGCCATGTCCTGTATTCCGCCAATGTCCTTCTCGAGTTTGGCGATTTCGCGTGCGAACATCAGCTGCTCTTTTTTGCTCATGCTGTCGAGCCCGGCTTCCTGTTGGACCTTCATTTCCTTGAGCCGCTTGATCGAAATCTTGACGGTTTTGAAATTGGTCAGCATGCCGCCGAGCCAGCGTTGGTCTACATAGGGGATGCCGGCGCGCTGCGCCTCGACCGCCACGGTTTCACGCGCCTGGCGTTTGGTTCCGACCATCAGAACCGTTCCCCGGCGTGCCGTCAACTGTCGAACGAACTTGGCCGCCTCCTGGAACATCGGCAGCGACTTCTCCAGGTTGATGATGTGGATTCGGTTGCGGTGGCCGAAGATGTACTGCGCCATCTTGGGATTCCAAAAACGGGTCTGGTGTCCGAAATGGACGCCCGCTTCCAGCATTTCACGCATGGTTACTGACATGGTTTACTCCAAAGGTTGGGTCTAAAATCCGGTCCACTATCCGCAATCGGCAAAATGCGATGGGCATGGCTTGCAATTCTGGGTGAATTAAGCCCTGTAAACCCGCTTCTTGACGGTGCAAACACCTTGATGGGACCGGTTTGCGATTTGTTCGCCGATCAGCCGAAAAGAGCCGCTCAGCAAAACCCAACGATCATAACACAGCGAAGCGATTGCAGATGAACTCTCAGACCCGGCCCGAACTGCCTGCCGACCTCAGCGCCACCCGCGCGCGCCTGCGCAGCGGCGACACCAGCGCAGCAGCGCAAATCGACGACTGCATAGCGGCCGCCAGCTCGCCGCGCTGCGACAAGGCCTTCTTGCACACCATGTTCGCGCAGGCACGCCAGACGGCTGCGGACCCGCTTAGCCAGCGCCGCACGCTGGCCGGCTTGGCGGTCTCGGTCAAGGACCTGTTCGACATCCAGGGTCAGGTCACGGCGGCGGGCTCACGGGCCCTGACAGGCAACCCGCAGGCCACTCAGGACTGCCCGGCGGTCGCCCGACTGCGCGCGGCCGGAGGCGCGCTCATTGGCCGTACCAATATGGTCGAGTTCGCTTTCTCCGGCGTTGGAACCAACCCGCATTACGGAACCCCTGCCAACGCGGCCAGCCTCGACGAGCCGCTGATACCAGGGGGCTCGTCCTCAGGCGCTGCGGTGTCGGTCGCCGTGGGTGCCGCCTTCATCGGACTGGGTTCGGACACCGGCGGATCGATCCGCATTCCCGCCGCATTGAACGGAATCGTCGGTTTCAAGAGCACGGCGCGCCTGGTACCCGCGCAGGGCGCGATTCCGCTGTCAACCACGCTCGACACAGTGTCGGCGCTGACCCGATCGGTCTCCGATGCGATCCTGGCGCACGAAATACTCTCAGCCTGCGTCGTGCCGCGCAGTGCGACACCGCTGCCACGCTACCGGCTGGCGGTCGTGAGCACCATGATGCACGAAGGCCTCGATACGACCGTTTCGCGCGCCTACCAGCGCGCGCTCGATCGGCTGCGCGCAAGCGGCGCAAGGATCACAGAAATCACGCTGCCCGAGTTCGATCAGATACCGTCGCTGATGGCCCATGGCGGCTTTTCCGGCGCGGAAAGCTTTGCCTGGCACCGCACGCTGCTAGCGCAGCACGCCGCCGAGTACGACCCGCGGGTCGCAGCGCGCATTGGCCGAGGCGCTGCGATGGGCGCTGCGGACTATGTGGAACTGCTGGCCGAACGCCGCGCCTGGATCGCGCGGGTCGAGCAGCGGCTGCGGGGCTTTGACGCCGTGCTGTCGCCAACGGTGCCGATCGTCGCGCCGCCCATCGCCCTGGTCGCGCCCGGCGCTGCGCGTGACGAAGCCTTCTTCCTGGTCAACGCCCAGTTGCTGCGCAATACCAGCGCGGTCAACCTGCTCGACGGGTGCGCGATATCGATTCCCTGCCACGCCCGCGGCGAACTGCCGGTCGGCCTGATGATTTGGCACGGTGCCATGCGCGACGACACCGTTCTCCATCTGGCGCTGCGCATCGAGCAGTTGCTGGGCGGCGCTTGAGGCGCACATGGCGCGGTCCGTGCAGGCGTTGAACGGCCCTGCACCCGCTCTGGCTTTGCCAGCGCGATGGCCGCTGTTTGGCGTGGCAGCCACAAGGGCCATCGAGCGCCTCGCCATCGCATCGTTGCCGGCGCACACGCTGATGCGCCGCGCCGGCCTGGCCAGCGCGCGCCTGGCGATGGCGCTGGCGCCGCACGCAAAGCGCGTCTGGGTCGCCGCCGGACCCGGAAACAATGGCGGCGACGGTATGCAGGCTGCGGCGTACCTGCAAGGCTGGGGCAAGAGCGTGACCGTGACATGGCTGGGCAGCGTGGACCAAGCGGGATCCGATGCCGCCGACGCCCGGCAACGCGCGGGCGAAGCCGGCGTGGCGTTTGCCGACGCCGCGCCTGAAGATTTCGACTTATGCCTCGACGCCTTGCTGGGAATCGGCGCAACACGCGCGCCGCAGGGCCGCATGGCGCAGTGGATCGAGACCATCAACCGCGGCCACGCGCCGGTACTGGCGATCGACACCCCAACCGGCCTGGACGCCGACACCGGAAGCACGGCGGCCTCCTGCGTGAAGGCCAACGCCACGCTGTGCCTGCTGAGCATCAAGCCGGGACTGTTCACCGCCGGTGGGCGCGACGCAGCCGGGCAGCTTTGGTTCGACGGACTGCAGGCCGTAAATGGTGGCGCCGCTGCCGTCTACCCGGTGCCGGCCGACGCCGTGCTGCTGGGCGAACCATCGCCGCGCCCGAGGCCGCACGCATCGCACAAAGGCAGTTTTGGCGAGGTCGCCGTGGTCGGTGGCGCGATCGGCATGACCGGCGCCGCGTTGATGGCTGCCTGCGCTGCGCTGCACTACGGCGCCGGCCGGGTTTATCTGGCGCTGCTTGACCCCGATGCGCCGTCGCCGATCGACGCGCAGCCCGAACTGATGACGCGGCGACTGGACGCGTTGGCGCTCGACCGCATGACGCTGGTGTGCGGTTGTGGCGGCGGTGATGCGGTGCGCGACTGCCTGCCAAGAATCCTGTCGTCGGCGCCGGCGCTGGTGCTCGACGCCGACGCGCTCAACGCGATCGCCGGCGATACGCAGCTGCAAAGCCAGTTGCGCGCCCGCGCCAGGCGCGGCTGGCGCAGCGTGCTGACCCCGCACCCCCTGGAGGCGGCCCGACTGCTCGGAATATCAGCCGCTCAGGTGCAAGGCGACCGACTGGCTGCGGCGGGTCTTTTGTCGCGGAACTTTGGCTGCGTCGCCGTCCTGAAGGGTTCGGGGACCGTGGTCGCCGCGCCGGGCGAACTGCCCGCGATCAACCCCAGCGGCAATGCGCGGCTGGCGAGCGCGGGCACCGGCGACGTGCTCGCGGGTGCGATTGGTGCTGCGCTCGCAGCGGGTCTGGATGGATTTTCTGCCGCGTGCGAGGCGGTCTATCTGCACGGCCAGTGCGCCGACCGGTGGCCGCCCGAGCAGCCGCTCACGGCGATGGCACTGGCGCGGCGACTGGGGCCGGCGCGCTGAATCAGCCGCGCCCGACGAAGGGCATCTTGGTCGCCATGACCGTGTGGAACAGCACATTGGCGCTCAGCGGCAAATTGGCCATGTACAGCACCGACTGTCCGACCACCGCGACGTCCATGAGCGCTTCGATGGCGATCTCACCGTTGGCCTGGATCACGCCGGTCGCCATCCGCTGCGCCATCTCGGTCGCAGCGTTTCCGATGTCGATCTGGCCCACAGCGATGTCGTAACGACGGCCGTCGAGCGCCGCGCTCTTGGTCAGTCCGGTGACCGCATGCTTGGTCGACGCATAGGCGATCGAATGCGGCCTTGGCGCATGGGCCGAGATCGAGCCATTGTTGATGATGCGCCCGCCGCGCGGCGTCTGCGCCTTCATGACACGAAAAGCCTGCTGCATGCACAGGAACATGCCGGTCAGGTTGATGTCGACCACGTTACGCCACATTGCCAGCGTCATGTCTTCCAGCGGAATCGGCGGCGTGTTGACGCCGGCGTTGTTGAACAAAAGATCGACGCGGCCAAAAGCCGCCAATGCGGCTTCAAAGAGCGCCGCCACCGCATCCGGATCGGCCACATCGGTGGGGACGGCGCGCGCGCGATCGGCAGCGCCGCTTTGCGCCATCACGTCGCGCAGCGGCGCTTCGCGACGACCTGCCAGCACGACCTGGTAGCCGTCGGCCAGCAGGGCCAGTGCGGTCGCTTTGCCAACGCCACTGCCGGCTCCGGTAACGATGGCGACTTTAGATGATGTAGACATGGCGAATCGAGCTCCTGAAAATGAGAGGGTGTCAGCGCCGCGACGAGCGGCTGCGCTTGCCCGATGCCGCCTTCGCAGCCGGCGGTCGGCCCGCGCCGGAGGCGGATTTTCGCGCATGCGGCTCCGACATCTTGCGCGATGTGCGCGTCGCCGGCGCCAAGGGGTCTTCACGCTTGACACGTTGGGCCTCGCCGGTAGCGCCCTTGTCCTTCATCGCCCGCGCGAGTAGGTCCTCGCCTTCGCGCACCAACCGGAAATCAATCCGTCGGCCGTCCAGGTCGACCCGGCTGACCTGGACCCGCACCCGGGTTCCAATGGCGTAGCGCATTGCGCTGCGCTCGCCGCGCAGCTCCTGTCGCGCCTCGTCGAAGCGGAAATATTCTCCGCCGAGTTCGGTGATGTGGACCAATCCTTCGACATACATCGCGTCGAGCGTCACGAACACACCAAAGCTGGTGACCGCGCTGACGACGCCGCCGTACTCCTCGCCCAGGTGCTCACGCATGTATTTGCACTTGAGCCAGGCCTCCACGTCGCGGGTGGCCTCGTCGGCGCGTCGCTCGTTGGCGCTGCAATGCAATCCAGCAGCCTGCCAGCCTAAGGCTTCGGCACTGAGCTTCTTGGGCTTCTCGCCGACCGCATCGGCCCGGGCCGCCATGCCTTTTTCGATCCTGCGCGACAGCTTGGCGTGCGCCTCGCCGGGCAGCGGCAGCACCGGCAGTTGGTACTTGCCCCGGGACAGGATCGCCTTGATCACCCGGTGCACCAGCAGGTCGGGGTAGCGCCGGATCGGACTGGTGAAATGCGTGTAGGCGTCGAAAGCCAGTCCGAAATGACCGCTGTTGCTCGGCGTGTAGATGGCCTGCTGCATCGAGCGCAGCAGCATCGAATGGATTTGCTGTGCGTCGGGGCGATCGCGCGTCGCTGCGGCAATGGCCTGAAATTCTGCCGGCCGGGGGTCGTCGCTGATGCTCAAACCAACACCGGTAGCCTTGAGGTAGTTGCGCAGCGTTTCTTTCTTTTCGGGGGTGGGGCCCTCGTGCACCCGAAACAGACCGGCGTGCTTGCTGTGCAGGATGAAATCGGCGCTGCAGACATTGGCGGCGAGCATCGCTTCTTCGATCAGCTTATGGGCTTCATTGCGGGTGCGCGGAATAATTTTTTCGATGCGTCCGCCCTCGTCACAGACGATCTGCGTTTCGACTGTCTCGAAGTCGACTGCCCCGCGGCGGTTGCGCGCTGCCAGCAGCGCCAGATAGACATCGTGCAAATTGAGCAAGTCGGGAACCCGATCCCGGTAGCGCAAGGCCTCCGCTCCCTTGGTGTTGGCCAGTATGGCAGCCACCTCGGTGTAGGTGAAGCGCGCGTGGCTGCGCATCACGGCCGGGTAGAACTGGTAGGCGCTGACCTCACCGTCTGCCTCGACCACCATGTCGCAGACCATGCACACCCGCTCGACATCCGGGTTCAGCGAACACAGTCCGTTAGAAAGCTTCTCGGGCAGCATCGGTATGACGCGGCGCGGAAAGTAGACGCTGGTGGCGCGATCGTAGGCGTCGATGTCGATGGCCGATCCATTGCTCACATACTGGCTCACGTCGGCAATGGCGACCAGCAGCCGCCATCCGCGTTTGGCCGACTTTCCACGACCACTGGTCATGGGTTCGCAGTACACCGCATCGTCAAAATCGCGCGCGTCTTCTCCATCAATCGTCACCAGCGCGACGTCGCTCAGGTCAATGCGGCTCTTCTTGTCCTGCGGCCGCACCTTGTCGGGAAGGCCACGCGCCTGCGCGATGCAGGCGTCTGAGAACGCATGCGGTACGCTGTATTTGCGCACCGCGATCTCGATCTCCATGCCCGGGTCGTCGATTTCGCCGAGCACCTCCTTCACCCTGCCCACCGGCTGGCCGTAAAGCGCAGGCGGCTCCACGAGTTCAACCACCACAACCTGACCGGTCTTGGCGGTTCCGGTCGCGCCCCTGGGGATCAAAATGTCCTGGCCGTAGCGTTTGTCTTCGGGTGCGACGAGCCATACCCCCCCCTCCTGCAGCAGGCGCCCGATGATCGGCTGCTGCGCGCGTTCGACGATTTCAAGGACGCGACCCTCGGGCCGTCCCTTGCGGTCACTGCGCACCACGCGCACCTTGACCCTGTCCTTGTGCAGGACAGCGCGCATTTCATTCGGCGGCAGGTAGATGTCTGGCGCGCCGTCGTCGCGCGCAACGAATCCGTGTCCATCACGGTGGCCCTGCACCGTTCCTTCGATTTCGTCCAGCAAGCCGCTGGTGGCCATATTATTCTTGATACAATCGCTTTCTTTCCTGAGATGCCCAGGTGGCGGAATTGGTAGACGCACTAGTTTCAGGTACTAGCGAGTAACTTCGTGGGGGTTCGAGTCCCTTCCTGGGCACCAATCTTCCCAATGCTAGCGCCCTAATGAGGGACTCTTTTGGGAAGCTTAACAAAAAACAGCACGCAGCATGTTGTTGCGGTTTGGGTTGCAGTAGGTTGCAGGCCTTCTTCATGCGCCTAGTGTACTGGTAGAGAAGCCAAAACACCGTGCCCCACCCCTTCACCGCCCAATCCAGCGAGTAGCCGCCAGCTTGAGGCGCATTGAGGCCGGCGTGACTGGCAGCGTCGTATCCGCGATGCTGTAGCCTTGGACTTTTCCATCTCGCGCACGCTGAGCGCGCCTTTGGCGCATCCATTACCGACCTTGCGCGGTGCACTGTGGGTGCGGCGTGCCGACGCTTTCTTTTTTGCCATCAGAAGCCACGGCTTGCCAAACCGACTTCGGACCCGCTTTGGGCTCAGAGTTTCCAGTTACCGCCTTGTTCAAATTTTCAGCACCATTTCTTAGAGACCACCCCGACACATAACAGCCCAGTGGCTTTCGATAGGGAAGGGGTCATTGCCAATCAGCTAATCCTAGGCCATGACACGCCAGACGGGATCTGCATCGCGATGGCCGAAACCCGTTTCGGCAGCACGCTGCCCGCCTGACACGCTTGGGTGCATTGGCTGCTAATGCGGCCGCCCGCGGAAATGGGCCAACCTGCTCGCTCGGCCTTCAGGCTACAGCGTCGACTTGCGAGCCCTGGCTGTGCAGCGACGACCACAACGAGGGCCGCGCAGCTTGCGTGCCGACCTGGATGCTTCCGTCACGGTTCATTTGCAGCGACTGGGCGAGTCGCTGGGCTGCTGCCAGGTCGCCCGTTCCCAGCGCTGCCACGATCTGTGCCATCGGGCTATTTCCGTTGATATCGCCAGACCCCTTGGCCACCCCTGCGTGCGCCCGCTGGGCACTGGCAGCGTCGCCATCATGTATCGCCATGAAGAGTTCTTTTACGCCTTGCTGACTTCGATGCCAATCGGCGTCCTGGGCATGGTGCGTCGATGCGCCGATCGTTTGCGGTCCCATGATGCTGTCCTTTGCAAAGAGTCGAAAAATGGAAGCTCTCGCCTCGTACATCGACTTTTGATGTGAAAAGTTGAATGCTGAACCGGCCCGATCATTTACAGCATGATCATTCCAATGCTGCTGCTGGACCTGAGCGTAACGCTCCACCAGACGCTGTGCTTCCCGATTTATCGCATCGCGAAGGTGCGCCGCGTGGACTATCTTGTCGACGATCGCAAGCATTTGGGCTACCTCAACATCGTCGAGCGCTTTCACTGCACCTACTGCTCCTACGGGATTGGACTATTGGCCTACACCGCCGAAATCGTGGCGCGCACCGAGCAATACTTTTGCCCGATCAAACACGCGCGTAAGGTGCTCCACGCCCACTCCCGATACAAGAGCTTCCTGGCCTTTGGGGACGGGGCGCTTTAGCACGCGCGTCTGGAAGAATTCCGGAACTCGCTTGATCAAGAAATCCCGAGGTGAGCCACAACGTGCCTGCGCGGGCGTCGTTCTACCCCTTGGGTGGGGTGGCTCAGATTGGCAATGCGACAAGATCGTGGCCCTGCGTGGACACGATGCGTGCGCGGGTGAATTCACCGACCTTGAGGGTTTTGCTGATTTTTTGCGGTGCCAGTAACCGCACGGTACCGTCGATCTCGGGTGCGTCGGCATAGCTGCGACCGACGCCGCCACGCCGGCCCTGCGCCGGCGCCGCATCGACCAATACCTGCATGGTCGCGCCGACACGACGCTGCAGGCGCTGCGCTGAAACCCGCTCGGCCACCGCCATGAATCGGGCGCGTCGCTCTTCGCGCAATTCAGCGCTCAGCATGCCGGGTATGCCGTTGGCCGCCGCGCCCTGCACCGGACTATAGGCAAAACAACCCGCGCGGTCTATTTGGGCCTCCTGCATGAACGCGAGCAGGTGTTCGAATTCAGCCTCGGTTTCACCGGGAAACCCCGCGATAAAGGTACTTCGAACGACGATCTCCGGGCACTGCGCGCGCCACTGCAAAATGCGCTCCAGGTTCCTCTCGCCGCTGGCCGGGCGCTTCATCCGCTTGAGCACCTCCGGATGGCTGTGCTGCAGCGGAATATCCAGATAGGGCAACACCATTCCGGTGGCCATCAGACCGATCACCTCGTCGACCGATGGATAGGGATAGACATAGTGCAAGCGCACCCAGGCCCCATACGGTTGGGCTATTTCGCCCAGCGCCTGCGCCAGTTCAAACATCCGTGTCCTGACCGGCTTGCCATCCCAAAAACCAATGCGGTATTTGAGGTCCACGCCGTAGGCCGATGTGTCCTGACTCACAACCAGCAACTCCTTGACGCCGCCTTCGAACAGCGCGCGCGCCTCCGTCAGTACGTCGCCGATCGGGCGCGACACCAGGTCGCCGCGCATCGAAGGAATGATACAAAAGGTGCAGCGGTGGTTGCAGCCCTCGCTGATCTTGAGATAGGCGTAGTGGCGCGGCGTGAGCTTGATCCCGGCAACGCCGAAGGAATTCGGAACCAAGTCGACAAAGGGATCATGGGGCTTTGGCAGATTCGCATGCACCGCATCCATCACCTCCTGCGTCGCGTGCGGCCCGGTGACGGCCAGCACCTTGGGATGCATCTGGCGCACCAGGTTGGCGCCGTCGGCACCGGCTTTCGCACCCAGGCATCCGGTAACGATGACGCGTCCATTTTCGGCCAGTGCCTCGCCAATGGCATCCAGACTTTCCCGGACTGCGTCGTCGATGAAGCCGCAGGTATTGACGATCACCAAATCGGCGCCCGCGAGCGTCTTGGAAGTCTGGTACCCCTCGGCGCTGAGCCGCGTCAGGATCAGTTCGGAATCGGTCAGCGCTTTCGGGCACCCCAGGCTGACAAATCCAACCCGGGGCGCGCTGACTCTGGCCTCCGAGGCCTCTGCTTGCAAGGTGTCGTTCATGGCGGTGCTTAGCAGGCGCCGGGCTAGCGCTTGAGGCCGAAGCTACCGAGCATCTGCTCGGTCTGCTTGGCCATCTGTTCCTGGAACTGTTCGAGCAGGGCTTTGGACTGCTCGATGCTGCTGCCCATCACGCCCTGCATCAACGGTGCTTGCAGGCCCATGAACTGGGTCCACATTTCGGGCGTCAACACCTTGGACTGTTCGCCGAGCTTGGACTGCACCTGCATCAGCGACTGGATGTTTTTTTCCAGATAGTCGCCCATCACCCCCTGCATCGCATGGCCATAAAAACGGATGATGTTCGACAGCACCGGAGCGGTGAACATCGGCGATCCGTTGGCCTCCTCCTCCAGGATAATCTGCATCAGGATACTGCGGCTAAGGTCCTCGCCGGTCTTGGCGTCGCAGACCACGAACTGCTCGCATTCCATCACCAGGCGCTTGACTTCAGCGAGCGTGATGTACGACGAACTGCTGGTGTCGTAAAGGCGCCGATTCGGGTACTTTTTAATCACCCGCTCGGCCTGGCGCTTGGCATCGGGCTTTTTGCTGCTCATGGTGGGGTTTCCTTTGGGCCAGAAAAGCAGCCGGTAGCTTGCTGGCCGCTGCGCAATGTTGCAGACGGGGCAGCAGGCCCGTTGCGCAACCGCGCCGGCGGGCGCCCGCTGTCCGAAACGGCCGATCGCGCATGGACGGCATTGTAACTTGCCGGTCCTGGCAGATGCGCCAGCTCTGGTCCAACTTCCCCGAAGCACACCCGCTGTGGGCCTATGTCCAAAAACGGCGGCTGAGGGCGCCTATATGCCGAGCCGGACGCCGCGCAACATGCGCGCTTAGAATCAGCCACAAATCCAAGTCCGGAGCACAGCATGGGCGTTTCCGCCGTTAGACCGTCCGCACCCCCGCCAGCACCCAAAGTCAGCCACCACGAGCCAGCCCAGGTCAGGGTGCGCGAGACGCATGCACCCAAGGTGCAGCTGGTCAAGGCGCAGGCCGTTGCCAAGAGCCACGATGCGACGCGCGGCCGCCATGTAGACACCCACGCCTAGATCGCGCTGCAGCGGCGCGCGGCGCCTTGGCTCAGACCAGCAGTAAGAAGCCGTTGACGGTCGACAGCAGTCCCAAAGCGCCGAGCACGCTGCCTGCCAGAAACAGCGCCGGTATGGAGCCAATGATCGACACCGACAGCAGGACAATCGCGATCTGCAGCATGCCCTCGCCGTAGTCGAACCAGGGATCTTGGCGCAACGCATGGTCGCGCGATGCTTCATGCGCCTTGGCGCGCACCAGCAATTCCTTCTTGCCTTCTTTGGTCTCGGGCTCGGACTCGTAGCGGTCTGAAGTCTTTTTGTACTCGTCGATCTTTTTCTGGAAGGCTTCCTTCACAGCAGCCGGCATGGCGGCGTCGCGCAGCAGTTGCAACTCCAGATCGGCAGCTGCGATCTTCAGCGAGGTTTGGCGTATCGCCTTGGCCTGGTAGAAGGCATAAGCATTGGCAGCCAGTATGTTCTCCTGCGTCGCTTCCTTGGCCGCATTGGAGCCACCTAGGCTGGAGATGGCCAGCACCATCGCCAGCACCGAGATCGTCAGCGCCGTGCGGTTTTTGCTTTTATCGCCCCCGTGTTCTCCATGCTCTATGAGCTCGGATGATTCATGTGCTTCCATCGTGTTTCTCCTTAATTAAAAGCTATTTTCATAGTGCCAACCATGCGCTGCCGGAGCGCCTTACAGCAGTGACTTCCAACTCCGCCCCGCTGACTGCAACAGGACGCTGGCCTCGGGCGACCCTTCGGATCCGGCCGCGTATTGCGTCAGCGGTGCGGCCGGGTCATTGGCCCAGTAGTCGAGTATCGGCTGAACGATCTGCCATCCGGCGATCACGTTGTCGGCGCGCTGGAACAGCGTAGCGTCTCCGATCATGCAGTCGTAAATCAGCGTCTCGTAGCCGGTGCTCGGTGCGTTCTGGAAATAGTCCTTGTAATGGAAATCCATGTGGACCTGGCCGATCGAAATGGTCGGCCCGGGAATTTTCGCGCCGAACATCAGCGCGGCGCCCTCGTCGGGCTGCAGTTTGAGCACCAGTGCGTTGGGCGTCAGCGCCTCGGTGGCGGTATCGCGAAACAGCGACAGCGGTGGGCGTTTGAACTGGATCACGATCTCGCTGCTGCGCTTGGCCATCGCCTTGCCGGTTCGCAGGTAGAACGGAACCCCCGACCAGCGCCAGTTATCGACGCCGAGTTTCATGGCGACATAGGTCTCGGTCGTACTCGTCGCCGCGACACCGTCTTCCTCGCGGTAGCCGCGCAGCAATTTCCCGTCACGCTGCCCAACCGTGTACTGGCCGCGAACACTGTCGCTCGCCGCGTTGACCCGGTGCACCGCGTTGAGTACCTTGGTTTTTTCGCTGCGAACAGCGTCGGCGGCGAAGGACGTCGGCGGCTCCATCGCGGTCAGGGCCAGCAGTTGGAACACATGGTTCGGGACCATGTCACGCATGGCGCCGGTTCCCTCGTAAAACCCGGCGCGGCTTTCCACTCCCACGGTTTCAGCCACGGTGATCTGGATATGGTCGATATGGTCGCGGTTCCAAAGCGGCTCGAAGATGGCATTGGCAAAACGCATCAGCATGATGTTCTGCACCGTCTCCTTGCCCAGGAAATGGTCCATCCGGTAGATCTGGCGCTCGCCCAGGCTGCGGCGCAGTTGCGCGTTTAAGGCGCGCGCCGAATCGACGTTATGGCCGAAGGGCTTTTCGACCACCACCCTGCGCCAGCCGGCCTGGGTCTCGGTGACGAGCCCGGCCTGGCCGAGATGGTCGACGATGCCACCAAAGAAGCGCGCACCGACTGCCAGATAGAACAGAACGTTGTCGCTGCTAACCTGGTCCTTGCGCACGGCGGCGAGCTTCTCGCGCAGCCGCCCATACGCCAACGCGTCGCCAAAATCGCCCTGCAAATAGCGGATGCGCTTGAGCAGTTCAGCCCAGTGGCTCTCGTCAAGCGCCTGCGAATAATGCTTGTCCGAGGCAAATGCACGCACCGCGTCGTCGAGGTGCTGGCGGTAGGCGGCGTCGGACATTTCCAAGCGGTCAACGCCTATCAGCGCGAAGTCCGCAGGCAGCAACTCGGTACGCGCCAGGTTGTAGAGCGCCGGTATCAGCAAGCGCTTGGTAAGGTCGCCGGCGGCGCCGAAGATCACCATAGTGCACGACGGCGCCTGCTGGCCGTGCGGTATGGCCTCGTGCTCAATCTCGTAGGCGGTGGCCATGCTTAGCCTTTCCCGGGTTCTTGGTGGCCGCCGAACTGTTTGCGCATCGCCGACAGCAGCTTTTCCGCAAAAGTATGGTCCTGGCGCGAGCGAAATCGGGTGTAGAGGGCGGCCGTCAGCACGTCGGCCGGAACCGCCTCCTCGATAGCCGCCTGGATCGTCCAGCGGCCCTCGCCTGAATCGTCCACATGGCCGGAAAATCCGCTCAGTTGCGGGTCTTCGGCCAGCGCGTTGGCGCTCAAGTCCAGCAGCCAGGACGACACCACGCTGCCGCGGCGCCACAGCTCGGTGATCTCGGCCAAGTCCAGGTTGTAGCGCCGCTCTGCCGGGACGCTTTCTTGGGCCACGCCCTTGAGAATATCGAGCCCCTCAGCGTAGGCCTGCATTAGGCCGTACTCGATTCCGTTGTGGACCATCTTGACGAAATGGCCCGAGCCGGCGGGACCGGTGTAAAGGTAGCCGTCTTCGGCGGTCGACTTGCGAACCCCGCGCGCAGGCGTCTTTTCGATGGATCCAATGCCGGGAGCGAGCGTCTTGAAAATCGGATCGAGTCGCTCCACCGACGCCTTGTCGCCTCCAATCATCAGGCAATAACCCCGCTCGAGTCCCCAGACGCCGCCGCTGGTTCCCACGTCGATGTAATGGATGCCCTTGGGCTCCAGTGCCTGGGCGCGTCGCACGTCGTCCTTGAAGTTCGAGTTGCCGCCGTCGATGATGCAGTCGCCCGGCTCAAGCAGTTCACCCAGAGCACCTACCGCAGCCTCGGTGATGGGGCCCGACGGCAGCATCACCCATACCGCGCGCGGCCGGCTGAGCTTGCGAACCAAGTCCGCCATATCCTCAGCCGTGCCTGCCCCCTCGACCCCGAGCTGCACCACCGCAGCTGTGTTGGTGTCGTACACCACACAAGGGTGGCCATGGCGCATCAGCCGCCTGACAATGTTGCCGCCCATACGGCCCAAACCGATCATGCCTAGTTCCATAGCGTCTCCTTCAGGTTGTTGTAGTCAGGATCCATACATCGCCCCCGGCAGGGTGGTCATGGGCCTCCGGTGCCCCATTGCTAACGGGTTGCGACGACCGCGGAATTATGCTGCTTTCCTCAGGCGCTGCTGTTTAGCGCCAGCGCAGGGCGGACGGGTCAGGGTAAATCGGCCTTAAAAGGGCCCCTTAGCAAAACACCAACGCAAGCAGCGCAGCGTCGTCAGCCCAATTGCGCAGCACATACCCTGACCATCGGTAGGCCGTCATCAGCAATTGGTCCATCAGGTCGCGCAGGCGCATGCTGCCGATTGTCGCAGTGGGAGGACTCGGCCCATGCCAGGGGCCCTTCACAAAGCGATGCTAGCATCGCGCCCATGAGACCATTGCGGCCGACCGGCTGCTTCGCACTTGCCTTGGCGCTGGCCGCCAGCGTTTGCGCTTCCCCCGCCACGCAGCAGGACGCCAAGGGGCGGCGTCTGGTCGTTCGTACCGCGGCAGACTGGCCCGACAAGGCGGCCTTCGCCGAGCGCGCCACAGCGGTCGCCGGCGTCCCTGTCACCGATGTGCGTGCGCTGACACCGCAACGATTTGCCATGACGCTTCAATGCGAGGACAAAGCAAGCTGCTCGGCCGCCTTGCAAAAGCTGTCGGGCGAACCCGGCTTCCTGCGCGAACTGAAGGCCGAGCAGCGCCGGCGGCTGCCTGCCCATCCCGCGAGCGCGACTGCGCGCTGAGGCATTCGAGTCGCACCGACAATCTCCCCTATGCGAGCCTTCACGATCGCGATTCGAACCCTGCTGCTCATAGCAGCGGCTAGCGCTGCGTTCGGGTTTCCCGCCCTGGCTGGCGAGGGGATCGCACCGCCGTTCGCCCGTACGGTGGCGGCGCAGGAGGACCCCTCCAACGCACGGGTGATCATCAAGTACCGCGACGGCGCGCTGACTCGCTCTGGCGCACGCGCAGGATCGCCAAGGCCCCAGCACGCTGCAGCGTTGTCGCAGCAACTGCGACTGACACTGGCCAATGGCCGCGTACTCGGGCCGCGCACGCAGGGGCTGCGCGCCAACGGCCTGTCTTCGACACAGCTTGCCACACGGCTGGCGACCCACCCGGAGGTCGAATGGGCCGTCCCGGACCGACGCCGGCGCATCCGCGCGCTCCCCAACGACCCCTACTTGGGGCCGGGGCAAACGACCATAACCCCCACCGTCGGCCAGTGGTACTTGCGGGCTCCCGAAGGCGCCGCGATTTCCGCAATCAATGCCGTCGGAGCCTGGGCCATCACCAACGGGTCTGCGTCCATCACCGTAGCGGTGCTCGATACCGGCGTGCGCTTAGACCATCCGGATCTCGCCGGCAAACTGCATCCGGGCTACGACTTCATCGACGACACCACGACCGCCAATGACGGCGGCGGCCGCGACGCCGACGCCAGCGATCCCGGCGACTGGAACAACGCCAACGAATGTTCTGCCGGCGAACCGGCGAGCCACAGCAGTTGGCACGGAACGCAGGTAGCCGGGCTGATCGGCGCGGCCACCGACAACGGGATCGGCATGGCCGGCGTTGGTCGCAACCTGATGCTGCTGCCGGTGCGGGTTCTGGGGCGTTGCGGCGGCTATGACTCCGACATCATCGCCGGCATGCGCTGGGCCGCTGCGCTGAGCAGCGAAGTCGGCATCGGCACGGTCGTCAATCTGGTCAATCCGCATCCGGCGCGGGTCATCAACATGAGCCTGGGGTCCAGTGGTTCCTGCGACGCCCCCTACCGAGAAGTGCTCGCCGAGCTCGGCGCCGCTGGCGTGACCGTCGTCGTTGCCGCCGGCAATGCCAACGGCCTGGCGGTGGACTCGCCGGCCAATTGTCCCGGGGCGATCGCTGTCGCCGGCTTGCGCCACACCGGGACCAAGGTCGGCTATTCCAGCCTGGGTCCCGAGGTGGCCATCTCGGCCCCGGCGGGCAACTGCGTCAACCAGGTCGGCACCTGCCTGTACCCGCTGCTGACGACGACCAACCTCGGGGTCACCACACCGGGCGAGAACGTCTATAGCGACGGCTCTTCCAGCGCATCGCTGGGCACCAGCTTCTCCGCACCCATGGTCGCCGCCACTGTCGGTCTGATGCTGTCGGCCAACCCGACCCTGACCCCGGCAAAGGTCAGAACCGCGCTGCAATCGAGCGCGCGCGCCTTTCCCCAAGACGGAGCCGACGCTGCGGTCACCGCCTGCCACGCGCCGGGACGGCGCGAACAAATAGAGTGCTACTGCGGCACCAGCACCTGCGGAGCGGGCCTGCTCGACGCAGCGCAGGCCGTCGCCGCAGTCGCCCTGCCCTTGGCGATCATCACGGTATCGAGCAGCGCGGCACAAGCCGGCAGCGTGGTCCAACTCAACGCCACCGGCTCATCGGCGCTTGGTGGCCGCAGCATCGCCGCCTACCAGTGGAGCATCACTGCGGGCGTGGCCATCGCAGCGTTCAGCGGCGTCACCAACGCCAGCAGCGCAACGCTTGACACGACGGCTCCTGGCAACGTCACGGTGCAACTCAGCGTGACCGACAGTTCCGGCGCGGTAGCGACCAGCAGCGTGTCGATCACGGTCACCGCCCCGGTGGCGGTGGCACCGGGGCCGGCTTCATCATCGGTCGAAGCCGCACCTGTCGCGGCTGCCGCAAAGTCCGGCGGCGGCGCACTGGACTGGCCTTGGCTGGTGGTCCTCGCAGCGGCGCTGGTCGGACTGCGGACATCGCGCCGTGCAAGGGCCGGCGCCGACCGCAGACCCGTCCACCGAAACACCGCTTAAAGTGCTTCGCGCATGTGCAGCCATTACCAGGCCGTGAGGGAACGCGAGCGCTTCTACAGGCAGTTCGGCGTCTATCCGCCCGAAGAGACCGGCCGGTTCGAACTCTGGCCGGGCTACAGCGGCCTGATGCTGCGCTTGGCGCCGGCGGCGGGCAAGGCTGGGAACATCGAGGCATTGACCGGCGTCTTTGGCCTGTTGCCACACTGGGCCAGGGACCGCAAGCTCGCGCGCAGCACCTACAACGCGCGCAGCGAAACCGTGCACGAAAAGCCCAGTTTCCGCGACGCCTGGAGCAACCGCCAGCACTGCGTTGTCGCCGCCGACGCCTTTTTTGAACCCGACTGGCGCTCAGGCAAGGCGGTGCCCACGCGCATCGCGCGCGCCGACGGCGAGCCGATGGGACTGGCCGGACTGTGGTCCCAATGGAAAGAGCCCGCCGGCAGCGTCGTCTGCAGCTACACGCTGTTGACCATCAACGCCGACGCGCACCCGCTGCTGCGCTGCTTTCATCGGCCCGGCGAGGAGAAAAGAATGGTCGTGGTGCTGCCGCAGGGCGCCTACTTGGACTGGCTGCAAGCCAGCGCGCAGCAGCGCATGGCGTTCCTGCGGCCCTTTCCGGCCGAGCTGCTGCAAGCCGGCGTCGACGACCGGGTGGCGCGCCATGGCGGGTGAGGCGCGTCTGAAAATTGTTTAAACCTCAACAATTCGATAGTCAAGGTCGGGTTTTCCTCTATTGCGCCTTCACACCACTTCGCTAGCATCGCTGCAGCGAATTCCGCTTAGCGATAATCCGACCCTGTTCCCCAAGGAGATAAGCATGACTTCACGTCGTCTGGTTTTGACCCGTAGCGCCGCCCTGATCGGCGCCGCATCCACCGGCCTGCTGCTGCCCGCGCGCGCACAAGGCGCCAAGATTCGGGTCGGCCTGATGCTGCCCTACACCGGCACCTTCGCGCAGCTCGGTGTCGCAATCGAAAACGGCTTTCGCATGGCCATCGACGAGCAGGGCGGTAAGCTCGGAGGGCGCGAGATCGAGTATTTCAAGGTCGACGACGAATCCGAGCCCGCCAAGGGCATCGAGAACGCGACCAAACTCGTGCAGCGCGACAAGGTAGACGTGCTGGTCGGAACGGTGCACTCCGGCGTGCAGATGGGTATTCACAAGGTGGCGCGCGACAGCGGCGTCCTCAACCTGATCCCCAACGCCGGCGTGCATATCGCCACCCGCGGCCAGTGCGCACCCAATGTGTTTCGCACCTCGTTCAGCAATTCGCAACCGACCCGCGCGCTGGGTGCAGCCATGGTCGCCAAGGGCCACAAAAAAGCCGTTTGGATCACCTGGAAATACGCCGCTGGCGACGAAGCCTTCGAAGGCTTCAAAGAAAGCTACACCGCGGCAGGCGGAACCATCGTCAAGGAACTCGGTTTGCCTTTTCCGAACGTCGAGTTCCAGGCGCTGCTCACCGAAGTGGCTGCGCTCAAGCCCGACGCGGTCGCCTGTTTCTTCGCCGGCGGCGCCGGTGCCAAGTTCAT
>Ga0114974_10000843_pt1 | contig 24747 bp, 26 predicted proteins | sample S_130206_EF_Meta_FD_87318 | JGI IMG/M metagenome (GOLD analysis project Ga0114974, IMG submission 87318) | Freshwater microbial communities from Lake Simoncouche, Canada to study carbon cycling - S_130206_EF_MetaG | ecosystem: Environmental > Aquatic > Freshwater > Lake | place: Lake... | reverse complement strand
TCTAAATTAATGTTTTCATAATGTTTTTACATATATCGCAAAGGAAACTCACCATAACCATTCATTTCAATAGTAGGTTTAGTTTGGTACATTGATGATTTTTTAGGATCGTCTAAATTATAACACATACAACCTCCTAATTTTACAGGTTGAGAAACACCTGAATCATATATACGAATTTTTGCGTCAATACTCTGTGTAATTATTGATAAATCCTCACTAATTTTTTGTAAATCTACCTCTGTTTTATTAAATACATCTTTAAAAGCAGGTGCTAATCCTAATTGAGATGCAACTATTGAATTTGTATAACCTGTAATAACATTATCATAATTTTCGAAACTATCTTTATAAGCCTTTATTGTGTCTATATCTGTTAAAGGTAATGCGTTTAATGTTATTTTAGATATTGCTTTTTTCGCAGTATTAATAGACATATATAAATCAATTGTAGAACTTGCACTTGCTCTTTCAGGATTCTGTATTAATTTTTCTAACGATGGAATATATCCTTCAAGATTATTCTCAACATTTTCAAATGTTTTTATTAATGAATTGAAACTGTCTACATCTCCTTTTGGCGCTCCTATTATACCTGTCTGTTTATTACTCTCTAAATTTCGTTTTACTATTCTCTTTTGTGAATCATAAAATCCTCTCAATTCTTTTGGATTTCTACTATTTCCGTAATAGACAGGCATATATATATAATATTATATTTTATTTATAACATTATAAATTTTTATGGGATTGTTGGGAATTGAACCCAAATATAACGAGCGTCCTCGATATTTAATACCAATATCCCTTGTGTGTATTTGAGGATTCGAACCTCTATAAATTCTTTTTTATTCTACCTCGATATACACTTTATTTATTTTTATTTATTTTTTTATCTAATATAAACCATTTTTCTTAACAAACGAAGATGCCGCAATCATACCAAGTCCATGCTCCGCCATTACTTTCTTGACTATCGCCGCCCTCTGTGCTCGTCCACCACCAACAATACTTTTTACTTTCTTTTCAACACGACGAACAACAGGGGCTTTACGCACACGAGCAACAATTTCCTGCGCGAGTGGGTCTGCTAAAATTTTTTTAGATTTACGAACAACCTTACGCGCTACATTTTCAAGTTCGCCATATCCAAACAATTTCTTCGCTTTGCTTCCTAAATCTAATCCTTTTGAAACAGTATCCACAGCATAACCAGTCCAACGCTTTGCTTTCTTCAAGCGGTTTATTTTACCACCAACCGCATATTTAACGCCTCGACGAACAACCTCATCTGTTAGCGGTCGAATAATTGCTTGGGCTTGTTTTGATTTTAATACTTTCATTGTTGGACGAAGAAATTTAGTTAAATTAAAAGCGCCGCCCATCGCCTTTAATTCCATTAATCTTTCTCTATCCATTGGATACGCTCCGTTATTACCACTCAAAGCAACATCTCGAAGTCGTCCACCACCTAACATTTGAGGATTATGTTGTATTAAATCCATATGTTCTAAAAGACGATTGCGTTCACGAAGACGATTATTGTACGGCATATCAATTCCCAAATTTACATCAACAGGCATATATTATTACATAATATTATATTTTATTTTTATAATATTTAATTCAATACATACCGCTTAAACGAGATTTCATTTTTGCGCCAGCACTCATTGCCCCTGCACTCATAGCGCTACCCTTCATCGATCCCATAAACCTACGAGGGTGCATAGTTAAACCACGATTCAACATTCCACCTACCATACGATCAGGCATTACAACAGGAGATTCACCTTTCGCCCTATCAACTGCGTCGCGTGTTAACATTCCAGTATATATATTAGTTGTTCCCTGATTGAGAACCATTATCCCACTATTACAGGCAATTACGCATAACTCTGCGGCAACAGCAACCCCAAACTGATTAAAGACCTGTGCGGTAAATTGAAATGAAAACGCACCAAGAGAACCACATGAAAGATTGTCTGGAAGTGATAAATCAGTAGGCGAAATTACGAGCAACGAGCCAGTTGTAGCAACAAGAGCAGAATTACCAAGCCCAGTTGCGACTGTTGCTTTACCACTAAATTCACTCCAACTCTGTTGAGACTGATTTTTTATCGAAAGCCTATACAAATCAGGTTGAGAAGCACTCGAAAGAAGCCCTGACTGATTGTTAAGATTGATGCTAATTTGACGAATAGTTAAGAACGAAGATGTGTCTTTTACGGTTTGGCTCGACATAGGCTTACGAGCAACAATAATAAAATAGTCAGGAAGTTGAGCGAGTTGAATTGCCTGTGAAGTCACAGATATTTCCGTATTAGGGGCAATAACAGCACCAGCATTTATAGCGGACAAATAGCGCGGCAAATCAAAATACGGCACTACATTGCGAGTAGGCAAAAGATCACTTGGTTGACTCGAAAGAAGACGCAAAAGAATAGACGCTCCACCAGAAGGCGGTTTAAGTAAATTTGTAGCAACACCATACGACATTTGAAACAAATTATCATTAGCCAACCATTTGCCGCCATCAGGATCTAACCCTACTCCTGCCTGAATTCCACCTGCAACAGGGACAGTTCCAGTTCCACCATAAGATACTAAACGATTAAGAGTTGAGTTAATATTAAAAGTGAAAGCCATACTGTTTACACCAAGCATGCCCTGCTTGTTATTTTCAGGGTCAGCATAAATAAACGGCGACAAAAAGATGGGTTCAGTTGTGGTTGTAAATACTGTAACAACCCAAGTGTCCGTGACTGCGAGAGATATAGGCGAATGGTCTACATAAGCACCTAACGCATAACGATCTATCTGAACTATGCAGGGGTGAGCGCCACGAGGAGCAAGGCAACCGTCATATGACTTGTTCGCAAGTCCAGCCAACGGCGAACAATTCGAAGCGAAAGCATCAGGATAAGTTCCAAATTCTTGGTCTGGTAGAGAAGGACACATACCGTTATGACGAAACAACTCACGATTATCATTAAGACGAAGAATCTGCGGTAAAACATCGTTCAAATTAATACTGGTGGTCGAGTTATTTATAGTTGCACTTGCGGTATTCATAACGGAAGCAAGAGGGAACGCTTGAAGTGATGCGGTTGACCCCCAAGAAATAGCGCTTACACCAATGGCGACGGTGTTAATATTGATTCTAAACTGTAAAGGTGTGGAAATAAGAGCATCACGACCTACAACTATATTTTCACTTGGGACTTGAATATTATATGTCTGCACGCTATTGCTTGTTGAGGTGGCGGCGAAAGACTGGTAAGTCGTAGAATTCGCACCACTCTTAACCGCATAAACTAAATCAGTTGTAATATCAGCAAGGGTAGGATCTTTAACAAGTACGGTTTTGAAATCACTCGACATCTTATAATATAATGAAAGATAATAATTTTAAATATTAAAAATAATTATCTTAAAGTTTGCTTAACTACGATTTTATTCTCTCAAAGAGAATCTTCATCGTCACACTTTCTCCACTAAATAATTTAATAGGGATTAATTCACCAGTAGTTATTTTGTAAAAAATATTAAGGTCAACACTATATAAAGGTCTATTTCCTTTAAGAGAGATACGCCTATACTCTGCACTTGGATTATATACTAAATTTGGGCGGTAGTTGCCGTCTTCACTTACAATATCAGTAATAATATTCGCAAAATCACTATTATTTCCCCCAAGAGCAACATTTTGATTATTGTTAAAAATAACAGGTGTAGACACTTGGTTCGCCTCAATAGGTAATGTATTCGATGTGAAAACCACAGATAGAATTGGACTCCACGATGCGGTTGTGCTTTGCTCTTGCGTCCAAAGAATCGCTTTATACTTAACAATAGGGGCAGGTGGATATTGTAGCGGCGGTATAAGTGTAATAATATTCGTCCCACCAATATCTACAAATGGAATCTTATAATTTTTTCCATTAGTCACATTATACCCTAAATATGTTGCAGGGAAACTATTAAATAATGAAAATAATGGGGCATTCATAAAAACCGCTATTTGTGGATTAGGTGCGCTTGGGTTATTTTCGTACCCTGCGTAATCAGCATATAACGAGGCGCTATTCGTAGTTGGGTCCCAATTAATAACAGGGGCATATAAAGATGGTAATACTAATCCTGCGGCTATTACTGCTAAATTTAAACCATTAAAACAAATTTGAAATGCGGTATATATTCTCTCAATAAACCAAGTATATGAATAACAGTTATAATATCCTTCTTGGTTAAATTGTCTACCATTTGTAGTTTGATTTGGTGCAGGTGGTATAGGTGCGCCTGTATCTTGTGGGTTCCAATCTATAAATGTTTGAACTTCAATACCTTGATACGCTAATGTAACAGAATAAATAGTTAAATCTCTATTCCCTTGATTTGGTTGAATTTGAGGAATAAATACAGGAAGAGACGATGAACCCATAGTAAAACGAATAATCGACATAGTATATTCTTCTGGGATACTTATAAACGGTGTTGTGCGTGTGTCTTGATAAGTAAAAATTTGTGGTGCGGTAGTGCTATTTTGTAAATTACTTACCGCTACATCATAGTATATTTTATCTGCCTTACTTTTATTAACTCTTTCGTTGAGTTGCGACATTTATATATAATAACATTATATTTTATTTTATATATATTTACATATAACGACGAGGCATTGAACCACCACAACAACAACCACCAAATATTTGTTTTGTGTCTTCTCCTCGTATTATTTTTGGTGAATGTTCGCTTAATGGATTATATGTTTTTGATGGAATTACTTTTACATTTTTATCTTTTGGGACAAAAATACTTACAGGATCAAGTGAAGATTTAATAATTTCTTCATTTTTCATAACCTTTTGGAATGGTAATCGTGCAGGGTTTACTTCAATAGATTTATTCACTAAACCTTCTTTATTTAGTTCATGTGCTAATGCTCCACTTTGAGAATGTGATGTAGTAATTACATTTTCCTTACCATATTTAGCATTGACTTTCTTTTGAGTTTCTTTGCCTTTTTTATAGCGGTCTGTTGATTTATAAAGTCCTACACCAAGCGCGAGATTATTAAACCAATCTGTTGCGCCTTGTGTTCCTCTATGACTTACAACTGCTTCACCTGTTTTTGGGTTATGATAGACTGCCGCTTCTCGTGTTGTAAGTGATGGGTCTAATACTAAATCACCTATTTTTTGCGGTCTTTCTTTTCCTTTTGTATACGATGCCGCCGTTAATTTTTTAACCTCTTTACCTGTTAAAGCCCCACCTTCTAATGAATATAATAATCGCATCTGTGCTTTTGCGTTGCGTAGTGTTGAATTATTAGAATGTATTTTATTTGTATTACTATTTATTACTTGAAATCTTCTTGGTGAGATTTGCACGATTTCATAAGGCATTATATAAATATGTTATATTTTATCTATTTTTTCAGTGCTTTTTTACTATTATATACACTAATAAAGAATAAAGTTAAATAATACATACACGCATTACGATAAGGATAAAAATATTTCATATACAGTATGAAATATTATTATTTATAATTTTATATCATTATTCGCGCCATATAGTTTGGTTCAACATACCAATTACACAAATCACGAAATACAAGGCATAATTCATTATCTAATTTATCGATATTACCATCAAATAAATACCACTCACAGTAAGTCAGGAAATCATTATAAATTGCCTCATCATCGAACATTATTCCTTCTTCGAATACTATTTGGGGAATATCCATTTATATATTTTCCTAATATTATATTTTTATAAAACATTATGAAATCATTTAATTAGACTTATGAAATCATTTATTCACTTTCTACTTTTATACTTCTATTAACTTTTTAAGAAATATATATTTTACTTTTTACTTTTTATTTGAAGAATAGGAATATAGAAAATGATTAAATGATTTCATAAGTCTAAATTAATGTTTTCATAATGTTTTATTTATATTTTAAGATTTAATGTCCCATTAGTTTATTTAATTTTTTAAGATTAGTATTAATATTATTCGAATCGCCCCATAAAATATAATAACTAAATAGTGCAGGTGAATGTACCAAATTATCAATTCTATATTTTTCTGTTTTATTTGCGTAATGTCGTTTTCTATAATTTTCTCTTTTTAGTTTATCTCCATGATCTATATAGGTTGATCCAACAGGCGAACCAAAATAATATTTTTTATCACCAAATATGACTACAAACCGCTTACTTGGCTTGTCGCTTAAATATAGTTGCATCTTCATTATAGTATACATTTATTTTATTCTAACCATAATATATCACTTGGTAAATTCATTTTATAACAATAATAAAAGCAGTCAAAATTACAAGAGTTTTTATTCTTTTCAGGTTTAATACCATTTACGAGTTTATCAAATTGTATTCTTTTTCTTGGAATAATTATTTGTAAATGTTTATCTCTCCATTCTCTAAAATAAGAAGTATTAATTTTAGATGAAGGTAATATTAATATAAATGGTTTGTCTAATACTAATAATCGTTTCATTATATCTTTTATTATTGAAAATGGCGGATTACTTACTATAATATCGCCTTTATCATTCTCAAAGAAATCAATAGGTTCGTGTATTACATTAAAACCTAACTCTGTTAAATATGAACCACTTTTACCATCTCCATAAAACGCTTCCCATATAATTTTGTCTTTGGATATGTATTGCTTTATATTATTCCACGCCGTTTTTGGGGTCATATAGCAATCGTGTTTAATAAAGGTCTTTGTGTGGAATCCAGCCATATATTTATTATCTATTTTATTTTAAATAAATAATAATGAAATCATTAATTTAGACTTATGAAAACATTTATTCACTTTCTATTTTTATACTTTATAAACTTTTTTAAGAAATATATATTTTACTTTTTACTTTTTATTTAAAGAATAGGAATATAGAAAATGAATAAAAGAAATCATAAGTCTAAATTAATGTTTTCATAATGTTTTTACATATAATCTATTAGATTTTCAAATACATATTCAGGTTCGTTTTTATATAATTTATTGAGTTCTTCATAAGTATCTTCATTTGTTTCTTTTAGTGCATCAAGTATTCTTCGTACAACTCCTTTCAATACCATTTTATTACTGTTTACAGTTCGCCACGATTTAGTAGTTAATTCTTCGCCTTCATCGTCCATATCCACATCAAGAATCTCAATTTTTTCATTATCATTGAGCCGTATTGACTTATTAATACCACTAAAATTATTTGCTAAAATATCTCCAAATGATAATGAATCATCGTTTAATTTTTTATCAATAGGAACATCATAAAAACTTGTTAGTTCATCATCTTTATATACCTTATCTTTCTTTGGTTTTGTTGCTGTTTTTGCTTTAACTACTGCTTCGCCTTGCTTACCAATACAGTTCTTTGTTAAGAATGATCTTAATCGCTTTAAATCTGCTGGTTTATCTTGTAAATCGCCAATCATTCGTAATATTAAAGATTGTTCTATTTCAAAAGCGGTTGTGAAACCATAAAATACCGCAAAAGAACAAATCTTTCTAAAAATAATATATAAATCGTTCTTTGTTGCAGTTTTGGTAATTTCTCGTTTAACTTTTGGGGATAATCTATTTTTTAGTAGTGTTTCCATAACATCGAAAAACAAATCTTTATTAATTTTTGAATAATCAAGTAGTAATGGATTTACATGCTGTAATGAATTTAATTTAAATTTTTTATCTATATCGATATATTCTATAATTGGTCTTGTGAAGGTTTCAGTATTTTTTACATTGCTTTTTGCTGGGACAGAATCACACTTGGAAGGTCTGCCCTTTTTTTTCTCTGGTAATGGTTCAGTATTCGCTAATTTTTGCTGTCGTAATGAGCCTTCTACAACTGGCCGTCCCATCTTTTTTTTGACTGGTTCAACTGGTTCTTCTGCAACTTCTTTCTTGGGTCGCCCAAGTTTTTTAACTGGTAATGGTTCAGTAGAAGCAAGTTTTTGCTGTCTTAATGAGTTTGGATTCACTGGTTTGCCTCGTTTTGGTTTAATTATAGTATTTTCAGGGATATTCATTATATATATTCCTAATATTATAATTATGAAAACATTTATTTATAATTATGATATTTTATTAAATAATGCCCTAATTAATTTAAATGGTATTCTGTATCTCTCACTTCTATTATTACCACCTCCTTGTATATAAACTTGTATATTTTCAAAATCTTTATATTTTTCTCGTAATGCTTTTGTTTTTACTTTAATAGTTTTACCATTATCCATTACGGTTTTAGATCCACCAAAATTAACTTTATGTTTTCCATTTTCTATATTACCACAATTACCATTACATAATTTAGGTTCGAATGCTTGTAAATTAGTCCATATTCTTGTTCGTTTTTTATATCCAAAATCACTATACATACAATAATCTACATCATAATGAGGGTGATGAGTCATATATTCTTTCATTCTTCCTGTCTGTGGATTTTCTATAAAATAATATTTTGGTTTAAAATAATTAATAATTTCTTCTGTTCTTCTTAATACAGGTAATCCTATATTATCTATATCTTTTTGTAGTAATTCTTTCGTACATACTTCACCATTATGAGCCTTTAATTTACGACCTATACAAGCTCGTCTTAATGAGGAAAATGTATCACATGGAGGACTCGCCCATATAATATCAAAATGTCCTACTGGATATATAGTATAATCCCATTCTAATATATTTTTATTTATATCTGCACCTTTTAAATCAAGAGAGACGACTTCCCAATTATTTTCTTTACATATCTTACCAACTGAATGAGTCCCACTAAATAATTCTAAAACTCTCATTAATATTAGATTATATTTTTAATCTATTAATATGAACCTTCAATAAATTTATAAAATGGATTATTACCTTTTTTGAATATAATAAAGAAGTACCGTCCACGCCATTTCTTCACATTACACACCACAATATTATGAATGTATAAGTTATGCTTTTCGTGCAGTTCTTTTAACCGTTTTGGTGTAAGTGTATTAAAACAAGCATCATTACCTAAAAAAGCAATTCCTTTATTTACTCTCTCTGCGTAATAATTTATTATGTAATAAAATGAATTAACCCTTTTACCATCTGTTTCTAATCTAAATGGTGGATTACTTATAACCCAATCAATCTTTCCTTTATGATCTTTATAATCTCGTCCCTGTAATATTTCGCACCAATCTTTATTAACATTTTTAGGTAAATTATCATAAAACGCTCCCTCACCTTTAAAAGGTTCGAGGACATAATCATTATCACTAAAATCAATACATTGTATTAATTTATTTGCTAAATCTTTTGGGGTTTGATGAAAAAAATAAACATCGTCCATTATAATTATGAAATATATTAATACCATACAGTTCTATCGTATTCAATACAGTTTTTTATTGCTTTTTTTGTAAAAACCACTATTAAACTCATACCAAACCATTTATAAACTTTTGTAAAAAACATTTTATCTAAAAAATAACCTTTATCATTCATATATTTTATTCTTTTACAAGTAAAATTATTATGTCCTATTAAATAAGAAATTGTATGTGGATTTAATAAAACTGATTTCTCTAATACTTTATCCAATATAGAATATGGGGATTACTTACAATAACATTTACATCTTTATTGTATTCAAAAAAATCTTTTTTTAATTCTATTTCTGTATAATCAAATGTATTATTTTTGAATATTTCAGGATAAGTATTGTAATAATTACCTGATCCAAAAAAAGGGTCTAATATAAGGTCATCTTTTTCTACATATTCTTTTACAAAATTTAAATGAAACTTTACTAATGGTAAAGGTGTATAAAATATATCATTTGGTTTTTCTTTTTCTTTTATTTTTTTTTGTATTTTTGAAATCATTAGTATATTATACATATTTATAATATAAATTAGTATAATGACGATAGACGAAGAATATGAAATATTTTGTTTAGTGCAAGGTGTTGTTTATTATTGGTCTATATGTACGCTTTTAAAATAATCCTAACTATTTTTTAGTAAAATATCCTTCTCTTGCTAAATGAGATTTAAATGCTCCTTTCTTTTTATGTAATTCTTCATCTAAAATTACATTAATATCATTTATTCCAGTTGCACCATATTTATCAAGTGTACCATCAATAAGTTGGTTAATTAAATAATTAGGCATATCAACGACTTTAAGTTTTGGTGGATATAATCCGTATATTTGGTATATAGTTATAAAATCTTCTTTCTTTAATGATCTAATTTTATTATAATAGGTTTCTTTTAATTTTTCTATATCATTTTTATCTTTTATTACTGTATTAGGTAAGGGTTCAAATTGAGGTGGTGCTTTACTATATTTCGAACTATCAAACATAGCATCTAAAATCCATTTTTCAAGAGCATTTGAACTTAAAGTAAGTATTTTTGACGAATTTTTACCAAATTTAAACCCATTAGTTCCTAATATTTTTAATAGTACATCAATTTCTTTTTCAATTCCTAATACATAACCACGAATAACAGATTTTAAATATGCAGGTTGTCTTTCTGTTATTTTAAATACTTCATCGATAATTTCTTTTGTTGATTTTGTGGGGTTTATAAGAGTCATTTCAGTAAGAAAATGAGACCACATACTACAAAATCCACCTCCTTCACTCTTTAATCCTTGTAATTGTCCTTCTAATGCTTGAAATCCTTTTGAATCAGGGCATATTTCAGCAGGATCTTTATATTTTACTTCTCCAATATAAGGGGTTAAATCTTTTTCCCATAATTGTTTCAATTGTTTATTAAAAGAGTTATTATGACTTTCACTATTTCCATATGCGTGTCCGTGAGGTTCAAACCGTTCAACTATTCTTTTATAAGGTCTATAAATTAACATATTTGCGTGTGCGCCTCCTGTTTTTCCAAATATTAATGTTAAAGGGACACAAATAAGTTCAACACCTCTTACAACACAATCTTTCAAAGATTTACCAAGACGACTATAATATTCTTCTGTAAGTATTTTACTTTGTTTTTCGATAGGATATAGATTAATACCTAAATTAATTCCTCGTTCTTCCATTATTCGAGCCACTATACACTCTCCACCATATTTTTTTAAAAGATTAATAAAGGCTATATTTGCTATAATGGCTGATGAGTCATATGATACCGCACCATTTTGCGAACCTCTCTTTTCTAATTCTTTTAATTTTTCTTCAATTCTATTTACAACTGGTTCAATATTTTCAGGTGTTTTGGGTGGTTCAGGCTCTTTATATTCTTCTGTTTGTGTTTCGATAGTTGCACTTAATTTGGGGACATACCATTCTTTACCTTCCTTAAAAAGTTTATACGCGTTTTTTATTTTTTCATCACTTAACGAACAACCATAAGTAGTATTGTATTTTTTAGCAAAATCTTTTACAAAATCAGTCCATTTATTACCTCCTATTAGTCTACCTCCAACGCCTATTTCATTTATAGGCTCGTACCATTTCTTACCTTCTTTAAAAAGTTTATACGCTTTTTTTAATGGCTCTTTGTATTTAGATAAGGAACAAGCATATTTTAATCCATGCTTCAATGAAAATTCTTTAATAAAGTTAGTCCAAATGGTAGGCATATTATATATATATATATTATATATATAATATTATTTATAGTGGTTTTTTCCTTTCGTATTTTATAGAATATGATTACACCTTCCTTACACCTCGATTACACCTTTTTGTGATGCGATTACACCTTTTTTTTTTAACTTTTCTTACTGAACCAATAACGATTACACCAATTACACCTTTTTTACCCTTTTAAAACTAAAAAAAGTATTAAAACTCAAAATCTAAAATACTCCTGAAAAAGAGGTGTAATGGGTGTAATGGTGTAATAAAGGTGTAATGGCTATTCTCTACTTTTAATCCCCAACCAAAAGCCCCTTTGTTTGTTAATCATTTTTGTTTTATCATATACCACATCAATCTTCAAGCGTTTTAATTCATCTTTAATTTTAATTTTACCATCATAACTATCAATGATTTCTTTAAATTCATCTTTATAACAATAAAAATCCTTGCCTACTTCAAAATGATCTTCCCAAAAATCTTTAAAAGTATCATTTGTATTGACTACATTTTCAGTCTCAATTTTCCATTCAATAGGAAAATCACATAAAGTATTAGTCTCAAAAAAATGCTTACTTTCTAAAAATAAAACATGAAGTAAAGCGTGTTTGTATTGAGTCGTAATTTTATTTAAAAATGTTTTATCCTTAATAAATATTTTTTTATCAAAATTATTTTCATTAGTATCAATAAACTCACTATCCATTTGCATATGTCTTAATCGTCGTTTAATACCATTATCCATTTTTATATCGAGTGTGAAATTACTAACCATAAAAAGTTTAAATAATATATTCATAATTTTATTTGTATCATATAATTTTTCGTATGATAAAGAAGTACCATCACCAATACATTTAATTAAATTAGGGTCTTTCTTTTTTTCACTCAATTCATTCGTCCATAATATTCGTTTGTTCTTCCAAGTCCCAATAACTTTATGTAATTTTGTATTATTTTCATCTAACGCATTTGAAGGTGCTTTATCAACATATAAAGGTAATATTTCTTGTAATGCTTCCAAAATAGTTGATTTACCATTTGACGCAGTTTGTCCGCATAAATAAAAAAACTCTTGTATTTTAGAACTATCACCAGTAAGAGCATAACCCAACACACTCTTATAATATGCTAAATGACTATCATTAAAATTACATATTTTTTTAAGTTCAAAATTAACCCAATCTATTTCAGTTTGATTAGGTATTTCATAGTCAAAATTAAGTGTAGATGTTAAATAATCTTCCGCATAAATACCATTACGAAAAATTAATGTAGTTAAATCTAAAATACCATTTTTATATGCAATCTTATAAATATGATTATCTAACATATTATAAAAATCTTTGATATATAAATATTCTTGTAAATATTTTATTATTTGACTTGAAAACCCATTACGATTAACACTTACATAATGAGAGTTATATTCTTTTTCTTGATCTTCACATTTTTTTTTAATATCGCTATTATCAGTATTAGAACTTTTATAAAATAATAATGTTTCTTTACTAATATCTATTAAATATTGAATATGATTTATTATTTTTGAGTGAGGTGCTTTGGTTGTTCTCCATAAATTATTATCACATATAAACCAATCATTCGAATAAATAATTGTTCCCTTTAATTGAGATGCAATATATTTGGCTACATCGTTCTCTCCCTTGTTTAAAATAGATAGTGGTAAATATTCTTTATAATTTATTAACCATTCTTTATAACCATAAGGATTTATTTTTTTTGCTATTGTTTGAAGTCCATAAATAGACATAGGCGTATTAATTTTAATAGTATCCCACATTTGATTCGCTTTATTATTAATTTCTTGTAAATTACTATAATTAATAAATATTTGCTTATCATAACCATTATATTTTAAAATACCTGCTATTTGAAACCATACATTCCAATTAATATTTTCATTTTTTATAATATTGAATAAAAGGTCGATATATTTATCCGTTTTTTGTGTGTATTCAGGTGCGATTTCATTATTTTTAATAGCAACATTTTTAATAGAGACATTGATTTTTGGTAATTTATTTATTAATAGTTCACGGACAAACTCGTACATAAAAGTATTTTCATTTAATTTATAAAATGGATTATTTGTTTGAAATTGTCTTGATGTATCAAATTGGTTTGTAATTTTACATTTTGTCTTACTTGGTGGTATAACTTGATTTCCTCCTAATAATATTTCTAAACCTTCATAATTAATTTTATTAGAACCTATTTTTGTAATAATTTCAATAAGTTCATTACAATTTGTATAATTAATAAGTATGTTTGCGTTTCCTTTGGTTGAAGATAAATAAAAACCATCTAAAATATCAATATTATCTAACATATTTTTTAATTTATGTGTTGTTGGTATGCAACCAATACGATCACCATTAGAATTTTTAACTCCACAACAATCAAAATCAAGAGACATAACATATTCATTATTTTCGTGTAATCCCATCTTCATTCCCCAAAGTAAAGAATTATAATTGTGAGATTGTTTAAGTTCGTCATACGATAAATTATTCCATTTTATAAGTTTATTTCCATGCTTATCAACAGGTATTTTATCATAGCCAACATTAAATAAAGAATATTTTGTTTGAACGAGATTTTTAACAATTTCCATTATATAGTAGGTAGAGATTTTATTTTTATATTAAAACTTTTAATTAATATAAAAATTATTCTTAAAGTAAAATTCTCAAAAATTCCATTTTAATCTTTTTCCAACAATCCATTTTTCTTTTACTATTACGATTAATTAACCTATATTTTGCTTCATTTTCAGGTGTTTTATGTCTCCAAGTTTGCTGATGAATAGCATTGTTTTTATGGGGCATTTCTATATATATATGTAGAGAAATTTTAAATACAATTAATTATACATAAAACGATCCAATAATTCTTTCATCAATGTTTTATGTAAGGACTTCAACCGCCTATTAAAATATATTTTAGTCTTATTAGTATTCAAATGTTTTTTACAAGCAATTCGATGCCTTGCACGATGTTCTTCACTGGCTAAATACCAATCAGTCGCTTTTTCAATTTGCTTCTCTCTGTGGTTCAAATAATAATTTTTATAGTATTCTTTGAAGTAATCTTTATGTAATGAGTAATAGGACATATTCTATAATATATCAAATATTTAAATAAATATTAATGAAATCATTTAATTAGACTTATGAAATCATTTATTCATTTTCTATATTCCTATTCTATAAATAAAAAGTAGAAAGTAAAATATATATTTCTTAAAAAGTTAATAGAAGTATAAAAGTAGAAAGTGATTAAATGATTTCATAAGTCTAAATTAATGTTTTCATAATGTTTTATATAAAATTGAATTGAAAAATATAAATTATTTATTATGTAAATGCCTAATAGCGTATGGGAAAAACAATTTAAGTCGCAACAAGTCAAATGTGAATGTGGTTCTATAATTAATTTAAATAATAAATATAGTCATTGTAAGACAAAACAACATATTAATACTATAAAAAAGAATGAAATACCGCTAATTACGGTAAAATTAGATTAATTATTATCTTTTAGTAATATATATGAAAAGTTGCCGTATTTGTCGTGAAAGTTTAGAAGAATCCCAATTTAAAAAGCGTGGTATTTCTAAAATTACGGCAACCTGTATTAAATGTAGCGAAGAACGAAAAAATAATGATTATTGCCCTCATAATAGACGAGAACACGATTGCTATGAATGTACTGATCCAATTGTTCGTCGTGCAACCAGTATGATCCACAGTTCAAGAATGAGTGATAAACGAAAAAATCGTAAATGTGATTTGGATTTTACAACCGTATTACATAAAATAGTAGATAATCCTCTTTGTGTCTACTGTGATATTGAATTACAATATGTTGCGCCATATTTACCTAACCACTGCACTATTGACCGTATCAATGACCTTATAGGACACACAAATGAGAACTGCGTTATTAGTTGTAGAAGGTGCAACTGTGCTAATTATAAATTTTTATCTCCAAAATACAATGAAATATTACTAAAACATTAAATAAAACGATATATTATATGGTAGTATATCGTGTTAAAATCTTTTGTTGGAAAATCATTATTACTTATTAATCTTAATACGATTATATAAACATAAAAACCAAGTATAAATATAATCTTGTAATTTCTTAAAAGCATTTGAAAAATTTTGAATTATAACATCTTCCATATATATCTTAAATATTAAATAGGGCAAAGTTTAGCCACTACTTCATCATACGATTTCATTTTTAATTCTTCCTTTTTATCTATCAAAAACTTATTAAAATCACTTGCGCTATATCCCATCATACAACAATAGGTAATAACGAGACAACAATAACGACCGCATACTTGGGATTTAGCCCCTTGAAAATTAGTTTTATTATAATCCATATCTAAATCGCCCAATAATCTCTTAAATTCAGGTTTAGATTCATTTAAAATCTTTCTTATACACATTGGAATAACGGATATATCATGATCGTATCGTTTCCCATACGAGTTAAAATAATAATAACCATCTTTCAAATTCATACAGCAAGTCCAATGACCGCTATTCATTTCTTCTTCCAAAAGACAAATAAAAAAGTCATTAATATTGGGTATAATATCACTCATAGTATTATATTGTTTCAATTCACTATATTTTATTATTTTTGTATTCAATCCTAAACATTGTTTCACCATACCATCACTCAAAGGGGTCATTACATTTTTTTTAATAGTATTCATTATATATATTATTATATTATATATATAATGGAATGGGACGACGATTTAGTAGAGTTCTTACAATTATTACGGAAAAAATCAGTCTATTTAAGTAATCAACACTCAATAAGTTTTTTTTATTATAATAAATTATCCACTATGTTTTCCGTGCCGTCAATAATTTTAAGTATATTTAATTCTTTTATATCTGTTGGGGTAAGCGATTTTGTAGAACAACAAAATGTTTCATTAATTAGTTCAAGTATAAGCATGTTATTAGCCATTCTTGGTTCTGTGTCTCTCTATCTAAATTTAAACAATCTAAAAATAGAAGAGTTAGAATTAAGTAAATCATATCATCATTTAGCATTACAAATAAGCAAGACTTTATATATTCCTGTAAATCTACGAAAAATAGAACAATTAGATTTTCTTAATATGTGTTATGATAAATATGTTATTTTATTACAAGAAAGTTCGTTAATAAGAGCAGACGAAGCAAATGAAAATGCTATTGCTAAATATTCGCCTAAAAATATTATAATATCAAATTAATCCTATACGCTAATTTCCGTATATAAAAGATAATAATTTAAAGTACATATCCACTTACATCAACAGGGACAAAAAATACACGAGTTGCAGAAATAGAGGAAGTACCAGCAGTTACATTAACATTAATTCTAAACTTAATCGTGTAATCTACGGCAGTTGTATTGTAAAGAAATCCAGCAAGAGTAATTGCGGTTAGACCAGGATTAACAACAGAAGCACCTACCGTAGCCAAAACATTCAAAAAAAGTGCCGCAGGAATAGCACTATTATCAGCATTGGTGGTGATTATTGCTCCACCTAATACAGTAGCAGCACCAGTATTCGCAGCAACTACCACACCTCCGCCTCCATGAATAGTATAGGCAGATAAAGCAGGAATGGTAACTAAAAAAAGGTCAGTATCTACTGCGTCACCAAGAGCAGGAATAGCGGCAAACGATTTTACAATAACAGGTAGCGGTGTGGCGCCAAAATTCGCAACAGACATTATATATTATCAAAAGATAATTATTTTTAAATATAAACTTTAATTATCTAAATTTAAGCAATTCTTAAACGAGATGTTCGTATATTTGTAATAGAAACACTTACGGATGTTGTATTACAAACAAAAAACACAGAAGATGTCGCCGCCGTTATAGTAATCACACCTGTAATTTGTGCGAAATTACCGCCAAGAGCAGGTGTAGCAAATCCTCCAATATTCCAATTGTTATGAGTAGCGGATGTAGTGCTTAATGAAAATGAAGATTGGTTCACACTATTTAAATTGATGTTAAAACTTGTGCGAAACAACCAAACACCAGCAGGAACTAATGTATAAGTGGCTAAATCTGTAATTGTATTGGATACGCCTGATGTAGTTGCACTGGAAACAACACTCTCTAAATAATAACCTAATTGTTGAACGGTAGGTAATACTGTATTTGTTGAAACAGATGTATAGGCATTAACGCCATTAATAATACCGCTTAACACTTTACTATTAAAATTAATTCCAGTAGTAAGGACATTAGACCCCACAGAAAGAACGCTTGATGTAATACTATCCAAAGTCGCCGCTCGCAGTCCTAAAATATTCGTCACAGATGTAGCAGATCCAATATTAATAATATTCGCAGAGGCAGAAGCAGATTGAATGTTGAGGGTCGCCGTGCGTGTCGCACTTGTAAATAAACTGGCTATACCACCATCATTAGTGGTAAGCAAATTATAAGCCCCACCTGTATTCGTAATATAAGAATTCATGGTTGCACTAACCCCATTGGCTTGGATGTTGTTGATAGTAGATGTGAGTGCCTGTAAAACACCAGTTACTCCTAATGTTCCAGCAACGGTTGCAGTACCAGCAATAGCAGTATTCATGCCTACTTTACCCAAATTAATAGGTGTTGCATTAGTCGTTCCAATATTTAAAGCGACAGCAGTTGCTGTGTCTAATGAAGGACTTAAAATACCACCAGCAATAGTAGTAGTTGTATTCACTGAACCCAAATTAAGAATATTGGCTGAACCTGCTGTGGTTTGAATATTTGTTGTTGCTGAACGCGGTCCTGTTAAAATATTGATAAGACCTGTTGTATTCGTAGTAAGTAAATTATAATTACCAGTTATATTATTTGCAAATGAATTAATATCAACTCCACTTGTAGTAGATTGTTGAGTATTAGTAAGTAAATTTCCTGAAACAAGAGCAGTGGAAGTAACACTTAATGTATTACCAATAGTAGTGGCTGATGTTGCTGAACCAATAAAAATATTATTAGCACCCAAAGCACCTGTTTGAATATTAAGAGCACCTGTACGAGATGTCCCTGTAAATAAATTAGCAATACCATTTGTAGCACTTGTTCCTATATTAATTATACCTGTGGTTGTGCTTGTATATAAACGAGCAGTTGTCCCAACTGCATCTGCTTCAATTCTATTTATAGTAGAAGTTAATGCTTGTAATGTTCCATCGATAGTTGTAATTATACCTACTCTACCAATATTAATGGGTATTGCGTTAGTTGTTCCAATATTCAAAGCAACAACTGTTGCTGTATCCAAGGATGGTGTAGTAATTCCCAGTGTGAAATTATTTGTTCCTGTAAAAGTATTGTTGCTTGAAAGCAGTGATGTTCCAGCGTTAAGTGTAGATTGAACGAATGAATAGTAAGCATTTTGAAAATAAGTATTTACTAATTGTGGCGTTCCATCTTTATGAAGATATATTTTAATTACTATTTTATCCGTTAATAAGACGGCATAAGGTGCGGTAAGAGTTCCATTAATTCCAAATGCGGTCGGTGTGGTAGTTGCGTTTACATCAGTAGAATTTCCACTTGTAAAAATGAGTGTTTCGACCGCTCCTGTGAGTTTATAAACTTCAAAGAAATAAGTTAATATTCCACCAATAGCGGCGACTTCACTAAATACAAGAACATTCCAAATACCTGATGGTATTGATGTAATACCCAAAGCAGAACTCACAAATGAGCCAACTAATTGGTTTGTAGTGTCTGTTGTGATAGGGACGATTTGTTGGGCGGCGGCAACTACGGATTGCCCTAAACTTCTATATATTCCATCAACAACAGAATAATTTAAGAAGAAATTGAAACCACCGCTGTACTGACCTACAAGACTATCTACATATCCCTTGGTAACTAAATCATTTCCATTAATTGCATCAACTGAATGAGGCGGATTATCGAAGGATACTTGTCCGTTAACATTTAATTGTGTTCCATCATTTATAATTTCTGTTAAATAACCAAACTTTTGGATTTTAATTCTATCCTTTAAAAGTTGTCCGTAATCTGTTCCAAAGGGTTGATTTGAAACTAAAATACCATTTGTTTGGTGTGTTGTTGTATTAGAAATAGCATCACTTATAATTTGCGTATCATATCTCATTTGATTTGTAATCGTTGATGGCGGAGCGTTTATTGTTAAAATACCTTGTGCGGTATCTCCTGTGTCTAAAACTTCCTGTAAAGTTGGCGTGTATGCACCGCCACTTAACAGATTATTAAGATTGTTATACTTTTGATTTAATAAACCATACCCAAAACTTTTACTCATTTATATATATAACTATATTATTAATTTTATAATATTGTTATAATTATATGTCTAAATTAATTAAACCTGTTTTTTATGAAGATATTGATGAGTTAATAGGTGGTCTTTTAAAGAAAAAGAAAAAGAAAAGGAAAATAACCTTTACAGCGAGTAAATATTCTACATTACAAAAAATAATACCACAACCAGCAAAATTACCAAAATATCGAGCGCCAAGTCCTTATGCTCCCCCTGCACCTCGTCCTGTTCCTGTCTACTTTCCACCAGTTCCACATGGTCTAAAAGCAAGACCAAGAAAACCTGAACCAGCAAGGCGACGAACACACGCAGAACAATTAGCAGATTTAGGACGAGATGTAGAATTTAAAACTTTAAGAACATTAACTAAATATCAACGAAAATTTCGTGAAAGATTAGAAAACAAAACAGCAGCAGAAAGAAGAAAAATTATAGTAGAAGAAGAGCGAAGATTAAAAGAAGCACCAAGAACATTAGAAGTATCAAGTGTTTCATCACAAGTAAGAAAGGAACAAATCGCACGAGCAAGGAAGGAAGGAAAATTAAGACCACTACCACCACTACTACCAAGAGCAGCAGAAGAAGAAAAAGGCGAAGAATACGATGCACCAGCATTTTTATTTCCCCCTGTCCCTCCCAAATTACCTGGTGAATTAGCACTTTTAGCAGCAAAAAAACCTCGTGGTCGTCCACCTAAATCACCAGTAGAAAAAGCAAGAACAGCCACATTAAAAAAAGAAGAGGCAGCAGCAAAAAAAACAGAAATAGCAGCAGCAAAAAGAGAAGAAGGATTAAAAAAAAGTAAAAGAGGATCACTTGACGCTATTTTTGGAAAAGTTGCACCAAAAGTATCACCCAAAGCGCCATTAAAAGCATCACCCAAAGCGGCAGCAGAAGCATTTAGCGAACTTCCAACTGGATTTGGTAAATTTAAGAACCAAAAACGAAGGAAAAGAAAATAATAAATAATAATATTAATGAAATCATTTAATTAGACTTATGAAATCATTTATTCACTTTCTATTTTTATACTTCTATTAACTTTTTAAGAAATATATATTTTACTTTCTACTTTTTATTTATAGAATAGGAATATAGAAAATGAATAAATGATTTCATAAGTCTAATTAAATGATTTCATAATGTTTTACATTAAAATATAAATAAAATCTTATATTAATGTATAGAATGGTGAAAGTTATTGAACTATTTGGCGGATCAACTATTAGTGAGGGAAGTAAAAAAACATATTTATCCAAACTTAAAAAATTAAATGGCGATAAGATCCCAACTGATTTATTATTTTTAAAGGATACTAAAACCGTTTTAGAACAAATTGAAAAAATACCTAATCCTAATACAAGGCGTTCATCTCTCATTGCTGTTGTTTCTGTATTAAAAGATAATAAAAAATTCAAAAAAGAATATGAGATATACCATACTGAAATGATGAAAATAAACGCAATTTTAAATAAAACATCACATAAAAGCGAAGCAACAAAAGAAAAACAAGACAAGGTAAGTATGACTGAAATATTAGAACTACAAAAACAATTACAAGCAATAATACCTATTATTAAAGGTAAAAAGAAGATTACAGAAGAACAATTAAAACAATTACATGATTTAGTTATTGTATCAATATATACATTATTACCGCCAAGACGCAATTTAGATTTTAGTGAGATGATTATTGGTTTACCTACGGAAGATAAGACTAAAAATTATTATCACAAAGGGCAGTTTATATTTAATACATATAAGACCGCAGGACAGGAACATAAACAACAAATTATCGAAGTCCCAAAAGAATTACAAGATATATTGAAGATTTGGATTAAACTAAAACCAAAAGATAATGAATATTTATTAGTAAAACTACCGTCTAATGAAAAATATAAAGCAACAGATATGACTGCATTATTAAAGAAAGTATTTAAGAATGATAATATGGGGGTTTCAGTCTTACGAAATATATTTTTAAGTGATAAATATAGTGATGCTATGAAAGATTTAAAAAAAGATACAGAAGCAATGGGTACATCGACAGGAACAGCATTAGGGACATATATTAAAAAAGAATAATGAAATCATTAATATAGACTTATGAAATCATTTATTCATTTATTAAAAATATAATTATATAAATAAAAAGTAAAAAGTAAAATATATATTTCAATAAAAGTTTATAGAATAGAAATATAGAAAATGAATAAATGATTTCATAAGTATAATTAAATGATTTCATAATCATTATAGATAAATTACAGCAGAGTGCGACCCTTTTTAGATATAAAAATATAATTAATCTATCATAATTAGATTAATTATATATACATTTACATCTTTTTTAATTAATCTATATGAATTAGATACAAAAACTATATAAATTTATAAATTATCACATCTAAATAGATGTAAATTAAATAGATTAATATAAATATATCTAAAATTAATCTAAATCCATATAAAATTAATCTAAAAGTTCGCAACTCTGTTATAATTTGTTTATAAAGTCAATATTAATGTTTTCATAATTCATTTTCTATTTTTATATTAAATAAAATAATTGTTTGTTTGAGTTCAAGATTGGTATATGTTCTAAATTGCGGTGTAGGATTACGATTTATGCTTTTGTAGTATGCTTCTATAACAACGATCATCTGTTTCCTATTCATTATATAAATTAATATTATATTATATATATGTCTAAAACAATTGATATGATTAATAACAAGATAGGTACGATTATTCATAAGTTCGCAGTGCAGGGGAAAGTTAAATTAGTTGGTTCTAACCAAAGACGAGGTATGTTATTTACAAGTGATTATGATTTGCTTACAGAGTTAAGCGGACGAGCGGATACATTAGCGGATCATTTCAAAAAGGTTATGGAAGAAATCCCAAAAAGGGATTATTATTTTATGGATTTTAAATGTGGTTTGGATTCACGATTAATATATAATTTTGAAGAAGATGACTTAACTACTTATTTAAAGAATCCTTTAATCTCTAAATTATATAAAAAAAAGATACTTGATAGTAGAGGTGAAGATAGAGTAAAATTAATAAGAGACCTATTTATATTACGATGGACGAGGCAAGACATCATAAATGGATTCATAAAATTAATTGATGGTTCTAAATATTCACTTATAGAAGCATTACAAGATAATACAGTTATTAAACTTGATGTAATTATTCCTATTGGTGATAGGTTCGCAGAAGTAAGTGAATTATATATTTATTTACAAAAAGTAGATGATAATAAAGATATTATACAAAGTTTAAGTGATGATATTGAGAAATTTAGACATAATAACACTATGAAGTCATTGAAACGGTTATATAGTATAATTTCACTCGATAGTCCTAATGATAAAAGATTATCTAAATTAGAATTATTTTTTAATAGTGAGTATGGATTATTGAATAAATATGCGAATGATTTAGATATATTGTTATTATTAACAGATAAACATAATGTATCATTTGAAAAAATTGTTTCTAATATCCAAATGATAAAAGAAAATATTAGTCTCTCATCAGTAGTAAGTAAAACAAAAATATTAAAATTAAATAAAATTACACCAAAAAATTATAAAAATGTATGTTCTGTTATGATTAAATATTTAAGAAATTTGATTAATACACCTGCGAAAGATTTACTACGAAGTTTAGAAAATTAGATCCAAGCACATTTAACAATTTTATTATTGATTATTTGAAACGGATTCCCACAACCATATATATCGTTTTTTATGTTATTGCATTCTTCTTTACTCATATGTGGATTAATTTGTAGTCCATTATCTTTATATATTCCACAACGAAATATTCCACAGTTTAACGCTGTTATTTCTATCATAACATTACAATGGGGACATACGAACAATAAAGACATTATATATAAAAATGAAATATTAAAATATAGTTATAATAGAATGAGTGGAAATATAAATTTTGAAGATGTAGGAAAAATGATTGCTATTGTTGGTAAGAAAACTTTATATTTAAATGATAAACCTATCGAGGACGGCATGAATGAATATAAATGTAAAGGTGATTTAACTATACAACAAATTCCTGATAAGAAAACAGAACGCTCTGTATTATATATTACAGGACAATCAGGTTCAGGAAAATCATTTTATACTAAAAATTATATTGTCGAATATCGTAAAATGTATCCTAAAAATGAAGTATTTATATTTTCATCTTTGGCTGATGATCCTACATTAGATAAATTAAAATATACTAAACGCATTAAGATAAAAGAACAACCTTTTTTAGATAGTGAAATAGGAGCAATTGACTTTGCTAAATCTTTATGTATATTCGATGATTGTGATGTAATAAGTAATAAAATAATTAAAATAAAAGCAAATAATGATATTGAAATTAATGGAAGAATTTATTTTGTTCCAGATAAATATATTGGAAATTCAATAACTTATTTATCATTTGAGCATAGAAATTTATATAAAATAATATTTGCAATGTATCTAGATTTATTAATTACTAATAATAAGATTGAAAATATATCTAGAATAACTAAAATACATATTAATGATGCAATTTTACATAGTGATAAAATAATTAGTTATATTTTGATAAATAAAAGAAGAGGGATTTTACGATCGCCAATGTTTGCCACAGTCCAAACACGTCACAAACAATGTCGCCGGCTCATCCGCACTTCTCGTCTGCATTTGATAATAAGTACATTTA
>Ga0114974_10000842_pt1 | contig 24772 bp, 17 predicted proteins | sample S_130206_EF_Meta_FD_87318 | JGI IMG/M metagenome (GOLD analysis project Ga0114974, IMG submission 87318) | Freshwater microbial communities from Lake Simoncouche, Canada to study carbon cycling - S_130206_EF_MetaG | ecosystem: Environmental > Aquatic > Freshwater > Lake | place: Lake... | reverse complement strand
CGTGTTGCTAACTTGATCGCACAACGCACACGTCGTGGTGCTGGTAACTGGGCTGTTGTTTCTCCAGCCTCGTTGACAGTGTTGCAATCTGCAACAACTAGTGCATTTGCTCGCACAACAGAAGGCACATTCGAAGCACCTACAAACACCAAGTTTGTTGGTACATTGAACGGTGCAATGCGTGTGTTTGTTAACTCTTATGCTTCTGATACAGCTAGTGTATTGGTTGGCTATAAGGGCACAAGCGAAGCTGATGCCGCAGCGTTCTATTGCCCATACATTCCGTTGATGAGCAGTGGCGTTGTTCTTGATCCATCAACCTTCGAACCAGTCGTGTCATTCATGACACGTTATGGATTTGTTGAGTTGACCAACACAGCATCCAGCTTCGGTAACGCAGCTGACTATGTTGGCGAGATCGCAGTTCAGAACTTGTCATTCTCCTAATCAGAGAACTACCCAGGGATGGGAAGGAGAGAAACCTGCTTCGGCAGGTTTTTCTTTGGTGTCAATATTGTTAACAAATAAGTAAAAAAATGACTCATAAAAACATAGTTACTACTTTCACTGATGACATTCCACAGTTTAAAATGTTTTGTTACTGCATGAACAAAAACTGGAAAGGTGATAAAAATTTGTTAGTTTGTTTAGATACAGGCGACAGTGTAGATGTCTTTGAAAATATTGCACTAGAAATTTTTGATCCAGACTGGGTTATAGAGATCTGCCCTACAATCCATCCTTATGACAACGGCAACTACGGTAACCAAATTAATTTAATCTATCGTATTGCTAGTTCAACTGTTGATGATGCAATAGCCTGGGATTGTAAATGTTTTTTGTTAAAGCCCACAGATTTGTCAACATTTAAACAGAATACCGAATATAGAATTCCTTGCCAAGACAATACTCAACGTCTAGTAGACATGGGTTATAATTTATCTGGATTAGTAGACGGACCAATAGGTCACTATGCCGGTATGGTAAACTTGCGTCCTAATATTTTTAATGTTCAGCAGACTGCTCGTTATTGGTCTGCACTCAATCAACGATTTGGTCATTATAGTAAATGGACCGAGTTTCCTGTTGGGTGTGAATATTATGGTTATTATATTTTTTTAATGCAAGATCCAGAGAGCCAAATAAAATTCTTTCCAAGTTCTTTTCATACATTTTTATGTGCAGGTGGGTGGAACACAGTTCGAACTTATCAAGAAATACTACTAGACATGGAAAATTTTGGCCAAGATCCTAATGCAATTATTTGGATGCACAGTAGGAGATTTACAGATCCTAAATACTTAGATCTAACACGATCTATTTTGTTGCAATATGGAATAGATTCTGATTTTATTGACTCGGTATTTTAATCTTTAGATCTTGTACCAACTTAAAAATTTGTGTATTTTATCTGTAACCGTGGTCCAGTCGCCCATTGTAGGTTGACGGAACAATCTAGCAGTCGAGTACCATGGACTTGAATCACGGTCAAGTAACCAGCGCCAATCAAGTGCATACTGACTCAACATGACCCAGACTGGTCGACCTAATGCACCAGCCAAGTGAGCCACAGCAGTGTCAACACTCAGCACCACATCCATGTGCATGATCAATGCAGCTGAATCAGCAAAACTTCGTATAGCACCCGGATATGCTCGAACACCTGCGGCCACTAGTTGGGCTTCTTCATCAGCAGTACAATCACATTGTAAATTGACCCATTCGTAGCTGGGATTGCGTTTAATCAGCTCTAACATAGTTTCAAACGGCATTGCTTTGTGTCGATTGATCCAAGTGTCCCTACGACCACTCCAACAAAAACCCACACGCAGTCGGTTCTTGTGGCCTAATCGTGTTTGCCACTCTTGTTGCAATTTGGCATCGGCAGTCAAATAGAATTGCACATTGGCCAAATTCTCAACTGTAGTTCCAATCACTCCAGGAATACTCATGATCGGTGTCCAGTAGTCAAACTCAGGCAACGGATCACCTTCAACCAGAATTGTCGGAATACTAGGACCAAGCAACAATGGGCGAAGATTTGGATTCAACGTTAAAATTACCCGTGCGCCGCGCTCAATGATGTCGCCAATGAATCGAACAAATTGTATATTGTCCCCGTGCCCTTGTTCACCTGTGACCAAGACTGTTTTGCCCTTGACGTCTTGCCCAGTCCATCTGGGTTGTGGAAACTGTGGTAATTCGCCAGCAAGATGTTCGTAGTTCCATCTAGTTTCGTATTGTGGCCATCCACGAGCATAGTCACCGGCTAACAAATAAGCCACAGCCAGATTGAACTGTGAAGTTGGATGAGTGGGTGCCAGCTGTATACTGCGTTGTAAAAATGGTATAGCACCCAACGGGTCACCCAATTCGCGTAATACGTTTCCGTAGTTGTTGAATGCTGATGCTGAACGGCGATCTTCAGTCAGGGCCTGGGCATAATATTTTAATGCCAGTTCTGGGTTGTTTTCTTCTCTGGCAGTGTTGCCGTGTGCTATCAATAGTTCTGTATCCATGATCATATTTAATGATATAAAGCAACACCTGTAAAATATATATTAACCATAAATACTTGTCAACGCAATCATGCGTTTTATGCAGGCTTTACCCCCTGCGTAGTGGGCTAGAACCCACATAGGACTTCTTTAAGGAGAAAACAAAATGGGTCGTCCACTTAAAATTAAACAATCTACTACCGTTGACATTGGTTTCAATGACTTTGGTAACTTAACAGCCGCAGTTATTCCGACCGGAATAACTTCTACAGAATTCCTAGGTGTAGTTGGTGGTGCCAATGTTGGTATTGCTACTGCTGATTATCCAGTAGTTAAAATTACAGCCAACATCAATGGTGTAGAAGGTGCCGCTTACATTATTACACAAAAAGGCACTACCAAGTATCTGGTAACAGATGCAAGTTCGGTCAGTGCAGGAAGTTTTACAGTCGGTTACAGCTATCGAATTCTTAGCGTAGGTGATACCGATTGGACAGCAATCGGCGGACCTGCTGTGCCAGTAGTTGGCACTGTGTTCACAGCCACAGACGTGGGTTCTGGTACTGGTACTGCTACTGCGGTTGCTCAATGCAATTTAGTTGCAGGTGGTACTATCAACTCAGGTGAAATGAACATGGTATTCAATGCTGACGGCAGCGCAATTTACGCCAGTCGCTTGACCAACAAGTATATTTGGGATAATACAAGTCCTCAACCTGTTCGTTATGCAGTTAACTTCTTTGTAGCCGGCGAAACAACTGCTGTTACACTAGGCAGTGTTGCTGTTGCCAATACTGCAGGTTGGTTTACGGCCAATGCTAGCACCTTTACAACAGGTCAAATTATCAATGTCAGCGGAACTTTAACAGGTAATGCCACAATCACTGGCTATGTTGATCCAACCGTTTATTATGTAGTTGATACTAACGGAACAACAACATTCCAGTTGGCTGCTTCTGAAGGTGCTGCCAACATTGTTACTGTGGCTGGTAATACACGCGGCCTTACATTCAGCGAAGAAACTTCAACAACTGCTAAATCTGGTGCAGAAGTTTCAACCTGGACCAATACCACTGGTCTATTGACCTTGGGCGATGTTCAGAACTATACTTCGTAATTCGCGTAACGTCCAAAAAATCCCTGCTGCGGTGGGGATTTTTTATGACTTTCACTATTGTATACCGCATAAATAACAAAAAGGATCCTGAGATGTCTACATACAAGAATACCAGTGGCGACCTAACCCTAACCGGCAACAATGGGGTTGCTACACTTACGATCAACTATGCCAATACCGTTTTTAACGGTAGTTTGACCTACACAGGTAACTTGACCACAGTTGACGATTTTATTGTAGTGGCCGCCAACAACACTGGCACTGTTACAGACATGGGTTTATTGGCCGGGATTAATACCGGAAACGGTCTTTATGCTGGATTAAGATTTGACGCAACAATCAATGCCTGGCAGATCAGTAGTAATGTATCAGGATTGGGTGTTGGAACTTATGCTAATATTTTAACCACAGCGTCAGCGGCCAATGCTGCTGGATCCAACACACAGATACAGTTCAATCAAGGTGGTGTATTTGGTGCCAGTGGTAACTTGACATTTGATTACGGCAACAACAAATTGACCATGTTGGGCTATCAAGTATTTGGTAATACAGCCACTCCAGCCAACGTGGCCAATGCTGTGGCACTATACAGCAATGTCACAGGATCTGGTGGAACAGGTCTATACTTTACATCCTCTTCAGCCAACGACGAGCTGGTCAGCAAAAGCAAAGCCATAGTATTTGCAATCATATTTTAAGGAACAACAATGACAATAGCAACATCTAATATAACTACAACCGGTAACACTGTGTATACCAGTGGTGGCAATACAGCCATTACATGGCTAACAATGACCAACTATGGCAATGCTGATGTTTCAGCTAATGTTTATGTAGTACCAAGTGGATCATCACCAAGTAACGTTAATCTTATTATAGCAAGTCTTGAAATATTATCTGCTGCAAACACCACAGGTGGCGATACCTATCAGCTTTACGTAGGCGGCGAAAAATTATTGTTAGCGAATGGCGATTCAATTTTTGCCAATTCGTCGGCCAATACTCTTAATGCCGTTACTTCATACACAACAATTTAATGGGATATTTTGTAAAAAATCGACGTTTACGGTCAGGAAGTAGTGGTGTTGTAATGCCCACCGGATCGTCGGCGCAACGTCCTATTGTTGCAAATTTTGGCATGATTCGGTATAATACTGAAATAGGCCTTGTAGAATTCTACAATGGCACAGTTTGGAACACACTCAGCACTGGCGGCAGCGTCAGCTATACTGTGGACGATTTTGAAGGTGACGGAGTGCAAACAATTTTTACAATGACTATACCAGAAGACATAGCAGAAAATATCATAGTATTTGTAGGGTCAATTTATCAAGACCCTCTTACTTCATACTCGGTCGATGGTGGTTACGATATTGAATTTACATCAGCACCACCCAATACCGTGCCAATTAATGTAATTCACACCTCTAGCTAACCGGCTAAATATCCTATACAGGGATAATCTATGGCAGTCAATTATGTAAAAGGGCAGATTTTATCAAGCATTCTTGAAAGAGACGGCAATAGTCTGTCTATTGTTGATACAGCAAACTCTACCCCAACTCTTTATATCGACGTTGCCAATAGTCAAATTGGTATCAATACTGATAGCCCTGCGTCTGCACTTGAAATAGCCGGAGTTCTTACAGTTGGAAATATAATCATTTCCAACGTTGGCAATATCAGTGCTGGCAATGTTAATATTAACAACCTAGCTGAGCCAGTGGCTAATTCTGATGCCACAACTAAATTTTATGTAGATCAAACAGTTGGCAATGTTGCTGGCAATGTAATCGGTAACGCCATTCCATTAGGAACACCCACTGACGGTAGCCTAACAACCAATGTGGCTTATCCTGGGTGGACCACTGCTACTTTTGTAACCGACGGCCTGGACGATTTAAACCAAGTGGCTTTGAATATTGCTGGTAATACCTATGTGGGTAATGTTTATATTACAGCCAATGTGACATCGGGCCCAAGTCCACTCAGTGTGGCGTTTACTGGCCACTACATTGGTAATCCAAACAGTTATCTTTGGGACTTCGGTGATGGCACAACCAGCACATCGGCTAACCCAACACACACCTACAGCAATGTGCTTGGTGGACAATTTACAGTGGTCTATACTGCCTACAACACCAATGGAACCTATAGCGGTAATGCCAATGTTGGAGCTAAAGGATCAACAGCAACATCTACCAACACCAATTACATCACTCTGTATACTCCGTTACCGATACCGTCGTTTACCACAAGCCCAACAACGTTGGACACTGGCAGCAGTGTAACATTGACCAACACCAGTCAGTATGCTACATCATACACGATCAATTATGGCGATGGTAATAGTGCAGTCAATCCTGGCAATAGTTGGACCACCAACAGTCACACCTACATCAACTCTGCCAACACAGATGCCATATACGGAATCAATTTAACAGGTACAAATCAAACAGCCGGCAATGCACCACCTTACAGTGTCACGTCGGCCAACACCAACGTCAAAGTTTACGCACCGCAAAGTCCTGCGATAGCGGCCAATGTCGCAACCACAATCAACTACTTGGCCACTTCGGGTGGTGTGGTAAGTTTTCAAAATCAAACACCCGGCAGTCCTGGTAACACAGCCAGCTTTGGTGCCCAACAGTTGTATAACTTCCAGTGGGGCGACAGCACAGCCAACAGCAACATCAATATTCAAACTGGACTGGCCGGTAATCCCGGTGCAGCCAACGTTACTCATACCTTTGCTCTGACCGCAGGGCAACAAAATGCCGCAACCACAGTGAACCGTGTGGCAAATCTTTGGTTATACACCGGCTTTAGCACCAGCCCATTCAAGTCCAGCAACGTGACCATTTCTATTGAACCCGAAGTTCGAGCTGGCTTTGTAGGAACCAGTAATACACAAACTGATGCTACCGGATTCACATCCAATGCACAGGTTGGATACCTATACACTGACTACAACGGTCTTGATCGAAGTTTATTCAACTTCCGCAACGATACATCGCCCAACGTGGCCTTTACAGGAAATGTGTTCAACTGGACCTGGGGCGATACTACCAGCAACACTGGCCTGGTAACTTTTGCCAACGTCACACATTCGTATATAACAGCAGTAGGATCTCCAACTACCGGAACCAAGACAGTTGCACTACAGGCCAACGGAACACCAGGCACCATATCACAAAGTAACACACAGACTCGAACAGCCTACATCACAATCTTGGCCAATCCTACAGCACCTACCAATCTCAGTGGTTACACCAATGTGACCATAGCCACAGCCAGTCAAGGAACTAGTCCGCTGTTGGCCGCCGGTGCCCAAGACAACACCGGTGGTAACATTGTGGCCAATGGTACCTCAGTGCTTCGTGTGGCCACTACCACACCAGTTGCTACCAGCACACAAGTTCAAAATGCCAATACTGCAACCACAGGCACGCTCACTGCTTATGTCAACAACACAGCCGCCGGCAATGTGACATTTACTACCAGTGGAAACACTGTTGGCACAGCAGGCGCATTGATTGTGTCAGCCGACAGAGATCTGCATGTGGCCAATGCCGCTGTGCCAACCGGATTCTACAAGGTATTTTCTGCTACTATCAGCAATACCCTGGCCAGCTTGGGCACCGGTTACAATGATTTCCAACTGAGACACACAGTGTCGGGCAACACCAATACTGTAGGTATGGTCAAAGACAATTTGAATTCAGCACCTACCTTGGTGACCAGCAACGTGGTTATGGCTGGCAACGTAAACGGAACTTACACTTATATTTCGGGTATTCCTTATTACAGTGCCACCGGAAGCCCAAGTATCACCGTGGCCACGTTGGAACTGCAAAACTTTACAGGTCAAACTTTCCGCAGTGCTGATCCAATGACATTGAGTGCTGGATCAGCTATTGAAGGCACTGGATCAATCATTGCCACACAAACCAAAACTTTGGCGCAGATCAACGGAACAACCAGTATGCTCACTGGTAGTAATGTTAATGCCAATGTGGGCATTGCATCAAACTATACCATGGGCAATCTTAATGTGCTGATCAACGGAGCAGTCAACGCTGTGGCCAACGTAGGTGCCAACATATTCAACGTGATTGGCACCAGTAGCACAGTTCAATTGCCGACCAAGATACAGGTCAATGCCTCAGCCAACACTGGTATCAGTGAAGGCAACATTGCAGTCAGTGTGACATTGGGTTCTGTATACACCGACAACGGTCTACGTATAACTGGGTTTGGCTCAGCGGCCAACACACCAGCATTCAATGGAGCCACAAACTACTACACTGGCAACGTGTGGACTGGAGTGCAAACTATTGCAGGAACTCAAGAAGCAGTTGACCGGTATGGTGTAGTTAAACATTATGTAACTGACTTGAGTACCGGATATTTGCCAGTGGGACCCGATCTTGCCACAGGCCGCAGCGGACTACAATACTTTACCTTTGCATTCCGCAGAGCCACAATGGCCAACTTTGATATCAGACTTACCAGCACCACAGGCATAGCCGGCATGTGGATTGCGGCTCCAGGAACCACGATTGACACAGGTGGATTCAGCTCACCTACTCCGGGCTTTCCTGGACCAACCTCAACGCTCGATGGTTGGTTGAGCTGTTCACTACAGTATAACGGATCAGGTGTGCCAGGCGCAAACATAGCCGGCGGCGGCAACGGTACCAACGGTGTTGCCTTAACCGGTGCTGACGTTGTGCCACTTAATTCGGCCATTGCCAATGTGGGCTATACCATGACACTAGGTTCGCAAAACTCCAGCAACAGCACAGGCAATAACATTTTGGTTCGTATAGCATTGAGTAGTGGACAAACTATAACTGCACTTTCGATAGGAGACGCTGCGTAATGGCTGCTACATTTGGTGAAAGTCAGAAACTAGATTATCTCTGGAAAAAAGTTGGTTACGGTGTAGCTAAAACTTCTATACCTCCGCCGGGAAGTGGCAGTAAAGAAGCATTTAACGAAAGCATACCCAGTCCCCTGCTGTATCGTGGTGATTTGGTCTGGACCAACAGCGGTGATATTCCTGCAACTCCGCCCAGCAACACCAGCTCCATAGTTCAAGTTTACAAAGATGGTGGTGGCGGCGGATACAGCCCTACTGTGCAGTGTACCGAAGACCTAACAGCACCTGATAATCAAACTTGGAAAACCAATCTCACCAACTGGATACCTACACAATTTGGCGACAACTATTTGGTAGTGGTTTATGTAGATACTACAGGATCTACAACTCCACAAACCACGGGCACCAGACTGTTCCAGACCGGTTCTGGCAGTGACGACACCTGGTTCTTTGATTACCAGGCCGGCATTTTAAACTTTAACGGTGCTACTATTCCGTCGGTAATTGCAGGCGGAGTCACAGGCAAATCTGTGTTTATTGTGGGCTACAGATATGTAGGACCATTTGGTGTTGCAGGCACGGCTCTATTGGGCAACTTGACCATCAGCAATACCACAATCAGCAGCAATTTGGCCAATGCTACAATTACATTACAGCCTACTGGTACAGGGCTAGTCAGCATCAACACCACAACAGGATTGATATTGCCGGTGGGCAATACAGATCAACGTCCTAGTCCAGCCTCAACAGGCACCACAAGATTCAACACGACCACTGGACTGATAGAAGTTTACAACGGTAATGCTTGGAATTCCACCAGCCAGGCAGTGACTAATCAAACACTCAACGGCAACGGAACTGCTACCTCATTTACATTAAATCGCAGCACAACCACAGCGGCTGCATTGGTCATGTTGAATGGTATTACGCAGGTTCCTGATCAATCTTATTCAATGTCGCCCAGTCCCAGCACCAATCTAGTGTTTACAGAAGCGCCGGCTACAGGTGACGTAATAGACATCAGATTCTTGTAAAAAAGCTAAATAACAGTTCAACCAATTGTTATTCTACAATTTATAATCCCCTATAGTTCTCGACAAGTATTAGCTCCGCAGTGAATAATCGGCGCAGAGAACCGTTTTCTCACGGCCATGGTAAATAACATATAGCCCAAATTAGAGCGACAAACCTTTATTATTTTACTGCAAATGCAGTGAAAGTGCTGTAAAAAAGAAGCCAACTGGAGAAAAAAATGGCCGTAACTAGAATTAATAACAATCAAGTAACCGACGCCGCGGCCGGTAATACCATAGTAGGTATTAACGCTGGAACCAAATTACAACCATATTCGATTACAGCCACTCGAATTGCCAACAATTTGACCTACGGTAGTGATTTGACTATTACGGGTAACTTGACAGTTTCGGGTACCACAACCAACGTTGACACAGTTAACACACTAATTGCAGACCCGTTGATCACACTAGCCGACGGACAGACCGTTGGTACTCCTACTTTGGACATTGGTACAATTGGCCTGCGTGGCAGTCAACAATCTGCAGTATTGGCCTGGAAAGAAGACCAGAAAGAATTCGTTACAGCACTGAGTAGCACTACGGTTAGTAATACAACATTTACCATCTCCACCTATGCTAACTTACACAGTGGAAATACCACAGTTCAAGGCACTACAAGTCTAGTTGGTAACTTGATTGGTGCTGTCAACGCTACGGCCACAATCACCGGCGGCAACTTGGCCACTCCGGGCACAGTGAGTGCCACCAGCAACATCACCGGCGGCAATATCTTAACTGGTGGTATAACATCAGGCACAGGAAATGCCACATTTGGCAATGTATTAACCGGTGGACAAGTAAGTGCAACTGGCAATGGTATCTTCGGTAATATTAGTACCGCTGGATCATTTAGTGCTTTAAGTATAAGTGTTAGTGGCAACATCACTGGCGGTAATTTATTAACTGGTGGATTGATCAGTGCAGGCGGCAACATTGATGCTGGCAACGTAAGTGGAACTAATTTAACTGGTACAAATGTCAGTGTCACTGGCACTGCAACTGCAGCCAGCACAGTGGGCGGCGTTATCACTGGCTCAAGTACCAGTGTCACCGGATCACAAACAGCCGCTAGCACAGTGGGTGGAGTCATAACTGGCTCAAGTGTCAGCGTTACAGGTGGCGTTGATGCAGCCTCAGTAGCAGGCGGAGTCATTACAGGTACTTCAACCAGTGTCACTGGCACACAAACAGCTGCCAGCACAGTGGGTGGTGTGATCACTGGTAGTTCCAGTTCAGTAACTGGCACACAAACAGCTGCCAGTACGGTTGGTGGTGTAATTACAGGTTCAAGTTCTAGTGTCACTGGTACACAAACTGCTGCTTCAACAGTGGGTGGTGTTATCACCGGTAGTTCAGTCAGCGTTACAGGTGGCGTTGATGCAGCCAGTGTAGCAGGTGGAGTTATCACTGGCACAAGCACAAGTGTCACTGGCACACAAACAGCTGCCAGTACGGTTGGTGGTGTGATCACTGGCTCAAGTTCAAGTGTCACTGGTACACAAACAGCGGCCAGCACTGTAGGTGGTGTGATCACTGGCTCAAGTTCGAGTGTCACTGGCACACAAACTGCCGCTAGCACTGTGGGTGGCGTTATTACTGGTACAAGTGTCAGTGTTAGTGGCAACGTAACAGGCGGTAATGTCATTACTGATTACATTTACAGTACCACTGCAAACACAACACTTACAATTAGTGCTCAAACAATCAGTTTAAATCCTACCGGCAACGTGGGTATGAACAGCAGATGGATCAACAATTTAGCAGATCCAGTGGCCGACCAAGATGCCGCAACCAAATTCTATGTTGACAGTGTGGCACAAGGTCTTAGTCCCAAGGCACCTGTGTTGGCTGCGACCGGTAACACATTGGCCAATCTTTCTGGTGGTGTAATAACATACAACAACGGTACCGCGGGTGTGGGTGCCACATTGACCACAACTGGTACATACACCACAATTGACGGTGTAAATATTGCCACAGTTGGCACTCGTGTGTTGGTCAAGAACGAAGCAACACAAGCAAACAACGGTATCTACACCTATACCAGTGCCACAGTATTGACCCGTGCCACAGATATGAACCAGGCTGCTGAAGTTCCAAGTGCGTTTACATTTGTTCAAGACGGTACAATTTATGCTGATACTGGATGGGTCTGTACCACCAATGCACCAGTAGTTATGGGAACAACAGCAATTGTATTCGTACAGTTCTCTGGTGCAGGTCAATACACAGCAGGTAACGCATTAAGTCTTACTGGAACACAGTTCAACGTTCTTTATGATACATCGGGCAATGCCACAATTGGCATCAATGGTAGTAATCAGTTATATATACCAGCCGGTGCTGTATTGACCACACCCAACATTGGTGCAGCCACAGGAACAAGTGTCAGTGTAACAGGCACAGTCACAGCTGCAAGCACAGTGGGTGGCGTGATTACAGGATCAAGTGTCAGTGTTACTGGCACTGCTACTGCCGCTTCAACAGTGGGTGGTGTGATCACTGGTAGTTCCAGTTCAGTAACTGGCACACAAACAGCTGCTTCAACAGTGGGCGGTGTAATCACCGGTTCAAGTTCTAGTGTCACTGGCACACAAACAGCTGCATCTACAGTGGGTGGTGTGATTACAGGTAGTTCTAGTTCAGTCACTGGCACACAAACTGCTGCATCAACAGTGGGTGGTGTGATTACAGGTAGTTCAGTTAGCGTTACTGGCAACGTAGATGCTGGCAATACCAACAGCAACGTATATGGAACCACAGTCAGTGTTACAGGTACTGTTACAGCAGCCAGCACAGTGGGTGGTATTATTACTGGTTCGAGTGTCAGTGTTACTGGCACCGCTACTGCTGCTTCAACAGTGGGCGGTGTAATCACAGGTACCAGTGTAAGTGCAACTGGCAACGTCACAGCCGGAAATCTTGTAACAAGTGGATCTGGTGGTGCAATCAGTGGCTCTGGTAACATCACTGGTGGAAACATCCTAACTGGTGGTATCGTAAGTGCCACTGGCAACGTGTATGGTAACTACTTTGTTGGTAACGTTTCTGGTAATATTACTTCTCCTGGTGCCAACACCAACATTCTATTCAATGACAGTGGAATAGCCAACGCTACCAGCGGATTCACATTTAACAAAACATCAAACACAGTCACAGTTGGTGCCAACGTTGACGCAGTCAGTTTCAATGGTAATGTGTATAGCACAACCGTAAGTGCTACTGGCAACGCCACATTGGGCAATGTGTTAACAGGTGGGTTGATTAGTGCTACTGGTAATATCAGTACCGGTGCTACCAGCAACGTCATAACCGGCAATGTAATTGCTGGTAACATTGTGGTTGGTGGTACTACTGGCAACGCTATTAACATGTTGGCCGCAGGTGGTACAATACAAATCAACGGAGCCGGAGCCAACACCAACTTCTCAGTAAGTGGAACTGGCGCCAATGTGTTCTTTGTTGATGCAACCGCCAACACAGCCAGCTTTGGTTCAAGCACACAGACCGTCAATGCTATTGTAGCGTTCAACAGTACCAATTCAATCTTGTTACCAGCTGGTACGCAAGGTCAGCGTCCGGCCACAGGTGTTACTGGTATGTTGCGGTTCAACAGCACTACCAACAGTATAGAAATATACAACAACAGTGCTTGGATAGGTGTTGGATCTACAGTGTTTACAGTTATCACTGATCAACAGTTCAACGGTGACGGAGCAACAGTTGACTTTACATTGGCCAATGCGTCAACCACAGCTGCAACAATTGTCAGTATCAACGGTGTGTTACAGATACCAACTTCGGCCTACAGTGTGGCCAACGTGACATTGACATTTACAGAAGCTCCTGCATCAGGCGACTTGATTGATGTTCGTGCATTGACCACAACAACAACCTTGTTGAGTTTGACCAACGTAAGTGCCAATGCTTCAGTTGGAGTCAGTGACACCAATAACATTGTTACCATAACAGGTATAGCCAACGTTGTGGGTGATTTGAATGTATCAGGCAATGCTACTATTCTTGGTAACGTGGCCACTAACCAGATTCAAAATGGCAACAGTGCTGTTCAAATACCAACACCCAATGGCAACGTGAATATTGACGTGGGTAGCAATGACCCTATGACTCTGTTTACTAGAACAGACATGATTGCCAATGCCAACATCCTGCCTTTGAGCAACGTTGTCTACAACTTGGGTAGTGCAACACAGCGTTGGAAAGATTTATACTTGAGCAACAGCACAATCTATCTGGGCAATGCTCAAATCAGTGCCAATGCCACAGCAATTGTGATGACCAACCCAGCAGGCGGACAAACTGTGTTGGCCGGTGCAACTACTTCAAGCAGTGTAGCAGGTAACATCACTGGTGGTAACATCATCACTGGTGGTATTGTAAGTGCATTTGGCAACATTATCACTGGCACCGATACTTCTACACCCGGCCGTATTGGTGTAGGTACCGCTACTCCAGATGCTGAAATTACTATTTTGGCAAACCCACAAACGTCAACCTACACGCTAACTGGCTTCAGCACTACCTTGGGAACAGACTTGCACATAGTTGGTGCAGATGCTACACAGACTCGTATCACACAAGACACGTTTGGTACAGCTGCATACGTGGCGTTTACTGGACGTGCGGCCAGAGGTACTGCGGCCAGTCCTACACAAACACAGTCTGCAGATACCATTGCTCAGTTTACCGGACGTGGATTCAGTAGCGGAACCTTACAGTTTGGTAATGCATCAACTGGTCGAGTTGACGTTGTGGCCGCAGAGGCCTTTACTGATACCAGCCGTGCTACCAATGTAGCAATTTTCACAACAGCTACAAATTCTATAACTCCTACTGCAATAGCTGCATTTAGCAGTGCCAGTGGTTTGAGTGTGGCTGGCAATGTAACTGGCACTGGCAATATTAGTGGAAGTTACATTCTTGGTAACGGTAGTCAGTTGACTGGTATTGATGCTACTCAAATAGTAAGCGGCACATCAAATGCCAAAGTTGTCAGTTCAGGCGGCAACGTAACTGTGAGCGTTGGTGGAACAAGTAATGTGGCAGTATTTTCCACAGGTGGTGTAACATTGGGTACTGGTAATGTTACATTAGGTAATATCATCAACGCCAACGGTAATGCCGTGGGCAATATTGGTAGTTCAGCAAACTACTTCAACACTGTGTTTGCCAAAGCAACTTCAGCTCAATATGCTGACTTGGCAGAGAAATACACAGCTGATGCAGAATACGCACCGGGCACAGTGGTCATATTTGGTGGCACAGCAGAAGTCACAGTCAACGCTGTAGCCGGTGATACCAAAGTAGCTGGTGTAGTGAGTACCAATCCAAGTTACACCATGAATAGCGGATTAGAAGCCGAGCATGTGGCCACAGTGGCATTGACAGGTCGTGTGCCAACACTAGTGGTTGGACCAGTCCGCAAGGGTGACTTGATGGTGGCAGCAGGCTTGGGTCGCGCACAGTCAAGTGTAGATCCAAAGGTTGGCTCAGTGATTGGTAAAGCACTGGAAGACTTTGACGGTGCAGAAGGCACAATTGAAGTGGTAGTAGGACGCTTCTAAACAGTTAACACTGTAACAGATAGGGTCCGACGGACCCTATCTTTTTATTGGATAGGTAGAATATTATGGCATTACCGACAAACGTAACAATAGGCCCAGGGTGGTCAATAGGACCAGGATGGAAAATAGGTGTAGGCAATTATGAAGGCCAAACAACAACACCCTCTATTCAGGACGTAGAAGCCCCTCCTGGTAGTACCACTGGATTTTTCTTCGTTGGCGGAGGGTGGAGCACGTTAACCGGAACACCAAATTTAAACAATGTTGCAGCTGGCTGGACGGTAGATCAAATCCCTGGTGCCACTGTGGTCAGCACCGATCCTGGCAATCAAACAATTACCATTACTGGCGGAACTTTTACCAGCGGTGATTTTTACACATTTACAGGCGTATAATTAGTGTCAGTATCAATAGGACCAGGATGGAGCATAGGCGCAGGATGGGCAATAGATGGTGGCCCCACTCTTGTCACAGCCAATGGGCAAAATGTCACTGGTAGTCCCGGTGCCCAAGGATTTTTCTATGCTGTGCTAAACCGAGGTAATACAGACTGGGACTATTTTGCCGCCACAGGCAATGACGGAAATTGGACAGCCACCGGTGATTTTGGCAGCGGTACTGCCACTGTTCCTGTACTCAGCGTGCCACAAGATGCTGACTCAGTTTATCCTATAGTGAGCGGCGGCCTATTCCAACCTGGGTTATTTTATACTTTTGAAGGATATTAAGGAATAACATAACTGCTCCAAAATAGGACTCCAAGCAGTCCTGTTTTTTTTGGCTAAATATTGGATACTAATGGATAAACAATGGGATTAACCAAACCACGTGCCGCGCAGATATTTAATTTAGACTACAAACAGTCTACAAGAGTAGTGACCACAGTCAGTGTTTCGTTGACCGGCGGTGCCCCTAGTAGTGTAGATGGTGTTAGTCTTAGTGTTGGCGACCGTGTTCTGGTAACAGGTCAAACTACAGGCAGTCAAAATGGATTATACTATGTAACTACGTTAGGATCCGGCTCAAACGGTACCTGGGCAAGAACAAGCGATGGTAACGAAAACGGTGAAATAGAAGCCGGTATGATTGTGATGGTCACTGAAGGTGTAATTTACGCTGATACACAGTGGAAACTGATCACCGATGATCCTATTACGATCAATACCACAGCCCTGACCTTTACACAAAACTACATGGCCAACTCGATCGCAGGTGGCTCGAGCAATGTAACGGTATTCTCAAATGCCAACGTTGTTATCAGCAGCGCCGGCACGGCCAACGTGTTGACAGTGAGTAGTACCGGTATAGTTCTAACTGGAAACATTGTTCCAGCAGCCAATGCCACATATAATTTAGGTAGTGCAACCAATGTTTGGAAAAGTTTATATGTAGCCAATAATAGTATCTATATTGGTAACGTTACTATCGGTGCAACTTCAAATACATTAACAATCAACAGCGCCAATGTAGTAACTGCTGATGCCAGTGGCAATACCAGCACAGTTGGCAACATCACTGGTGGCAATATTTTAACCAGTGGCATAATGAGTAGTACGGGTAACGTCACTAGTGGTAACATTCTTACAGGTGGCTTGATTTCAGCCACTGGCAACATCACTGGTGGTAATATTTCTGCTACTAATCACACAGGAACTACTGTTAGTGTTACAGGAACAGTTACAGCAGCCTCAACTGTAGGTGGTGTTATTACAGGAACTAGTGCAAGTGTAACAGGTACTGTGACGGCTGCCAGCACGGTGGGTGGTGTTATTACAGGATCTAGTTCAAGTGTTACTGGAACAGTCACCGCTGCATCAACTGTGGGTGGCGTGATTACTGGCACAAGTGCAAGCGTATCGGGTGGTGTTACTGCTGCCTCAGTGGCAGGTGGTGTTATTACAGGAACATCAACCAGTGTCACCGGGTCACAAACTGCTGCATCAACTGTGGGTGGTGTAATAACTGGATCAAGTTTAAGTGCTTCTGGAAACGTTACAGGCGGTAATGTTTTAACTGCTGGAGTAGTTTCGGCAACTGGTAATATCACGGCAAATTATTTTTTAGGTAATGTGGCTTGTGCAAGTGGTATCTATGCCAGTCGTATATTCAACGGTACTAGTGAAGCCAACATTGGCGCTTCGGGCGGTAATGCTAATATATCAATTGGCGGAACCAGCAACGTGGTTGTTTTTGCCACCACGGGTGAATATGTAACTGGATTACTCAGTGTAACAGGTAATATCACCAGTGGTAATATCTCAGCTACCAACCACACAGGAACTAATGTTTCGGTAACTGGCACGGTTACAGCCGCATCGACTGTGGGCGGTGTGATCACTGGGTCAAGTTCTAGTGTTACTGGTACACAAACAGCAGCCTCCACAGTGGGCGGAGTGATAACTGGAACCAGTGCATCATTAACAGGAACAGTTACAGCAGCCAGTACGGTTGGTGGAGTTATAACCGGCAGTTCAACATCAGTTACAGGTAATGTAACTGGCGGCAATGTCTTAACTGGCGGTGTAGTAAGTGCCACCGGCAACATCACAGGAAATTATTTATTAGGCAACGTATTCTACGCCAACGGTATCACTGCCAGCAAAATCTACAATGGAACCAGTGAAGCCAATGTTGGCACCAGCGGTGGCAATGCCAACATCAGCATAGGTGGAACAAGTAACGTAGTAGTATTTGCCTCAACGGGTGAATACGTAACAGGATTGTTAAGTGTTACCGGTAACATCACCAGTGGCAACATCAGTGCCACTAATCATACTGGAACTAATGTAAGTGTAACCGGCACAGTTACAGCTGCCAGCACTGTTGGTGGTGTAATAACTGGATCTAGTAGTTCTGTAACCGGCACTGCTACTGCCGCTAGTACCGTAGGTGGAGTTATAACTGGATCCAGTTCAAGTGTTACTGGAACAGTTACAGCTGCCAGCACTGTTGGTGGTGTAATAACTGGTAGTAGTGCAAGTGTAACAGGAACAGTTACTGCCGCATCAACTGTGGGTGGTGTAATAACTGGTAGTTCAACCAGCGTAACTGGTACACAAACTGCCGCCAGCACTGTAGGTGGTGTTATAACCGGTAGCTCTGCCAGTGTAAGCGGAACGGTAACAGCTGCCAGCACTGTGGGCGGAGTGATCACTGGGTCAAGTTCCAGTGTCACTGGTAATGTAACAGGTAGCAATGTTGTAGCCTCTACAGCATTAACCAATGGCAATATTACAATCACTGGTGCCAACATTGTCAGTACCGGTCCGACATTGACTATTGATCCAAACGGATCTGGCGGCACCGACGGCAACGTGATCATCACAGGCAACTTGAGTGTTACAGGTAACGTAACTTATATCAACAGTAACAACGTCACTACAAATGACCTAACCATTAACATGGCCAACAATGCAGCCACTGCAGCCGCAGCCAATGGTGGCGGTATTGGAGTTGGACCAGCCGGCAGTGAATATATTAGTTTGACCTACAACAGCACATCAAATATTTGGGTAGCAACCAATGGGTTATCATCGCAAGGAATATTAAGTGCAACCGGTAACATCACTGGTGGCAACATCAGTGCCACCAATCACACAGGAACCAACGTAAGTGTAACAGGAACTGTGACTACTGCTTCAACAGTGGGTGGGGTTATTACCGGATCCAGTGCCAGCGTTAGTGGCGGAGTCACCGCCGCATCACTAGCTGGTGGGGTTATTACCGGATCCAGTGCCAGTGTTACAGGAACTGTAACTGCAGCCAGCACAGTGGGTGGTGTAATTACAGGCTCAAGTGTATCGGTCACTGGCACACAAACAGCTGCCTCAACTGTTGGCGGAGTAATAACTGGATCTTCAACAAGTGTAACTGGTACAACAACAGCGGCATCTATAGTTGGCGGGGTAATAACTGGTAGTAGTTTAAGTGCCAGTGGAAATGTCACAGGTGGTAATATTTTAGGCAACGGTGCTGGCTTGTCTGGTATCAATGTATTCAGCAACGTCACAGTCACTGGTGGCAACAGTGCTGTAGCAGACAGCATAGCCGACACCCTGACTTTGACAGCCGGTACCGGTATCAGTATTACGGTTGATCCAACTACAGACACTATAACCATTGGCACACAGGGCGGCAGTGAACTTTTTGTAGACGGCGCAGATTTCGGAACAGTAATAGAACCAGTTACAGTATCAGAAGATTTGGGCTTGGTTACTGATGCAGTTACGTCTCAAAGTGATCTAGACACTATTGTAACTTCGGGCTTGCTTTACCCAGATCAGTTTGTTTTGCCCAGTTACACCACCGGTACTTTGCCCAGTTCCGCAATAGCTGGCGCAATGATATATGTGACCAACGAAACGGGCGGCCCAGTGCCAGCCTTTGGCGATGGCACAAATTGGCGCAGAGTAACAGACCGTGCCATAGTAACATAAATAGCATATAGGAATTTAAAATGGCCTCACAAGTTCAATACAGACGCGGTACCAATGCACAAAATGCGGCATTCACCGGCGCTTTGGCAGAAATCACAGTAGACACTACTAACGGAACCCTGCGGGTGCATGATGCTATCACAGTGGGAGGCAGCAACATTGCCACTGTGGCCTATGTGACTAGTCAAATATCAGCTCTAAGTGCCAACAGCATCAGCTTTGGAACATCAAGTGTAGCAGTGATTGCCAGCGGCGGCAACATTCGTGCCAACGTAGGCGGAAGCACAATTACAAACACCTACTCAAGTGGATTGGCAGTTACTGGATTAATCAGTGCCACTGGTGCTGTCACTGCCGCAAGTGTAGTTGGCGGAGTAATAACAGGATCAAGCACAAGTGTAACTGGCACAACAACAGCCGCAAGTGTAGTTGGCGGAGTAATAACAGGTACTAGTTTAAGTGTTAGTGGCAACATAAATGGTGGTAACTTGGTTATAACTGGCATCTTAGTTGATAACACTGGTAATCTTGATTTGCAAACAACCGCAACCAATGGCAACATTAATCTTATTCCTAATGGCACAGGTAATGTTGTTGTCACTGGCAACCTCATGCCAACAGCCAATGCCACTGCCAATATCGGCAGTGCCACACTCAGCTACAACACTATATTTGCCAAAGCAACGTCAGCACAATACGCTGACTTGGCCGAAATGTATGTAGCCGATACGGCCTATGCTCCTGGAACAGTGGTAGAATTCGGCGGCGACCGTGAGATAACAATCACAAGCGCAACACACTCCACACAGGTGGCTGGCATTATATCTACACAACCAGCATACCTAATGAACTCTACTCAAACAGGCGAGCATCCACTTGAAGTGGCTTTGGTCGGGCGAGTTCCTTGCTCAGTAGTTGGCACCGTACGCAAAGGCGATCGTTTAGTGTCCAGTGATCGACCTGGCGTTGCCCAAGCCTTAGATGTCAATTTATACCAACCTGGATGCATAGTTGGTAAAGCCTTACAAGAATACAATTCAACCGAACCTGGAGTGATAGAAGTAGCAGTAGGAAGGTCATAATGCAGTCTAGATATCGCACAGACTATGCTGGCGAATTTGTAATATTAGAAACTCGATGGGGTGCCGGTAAAAAAGAAGAATCCAGAGAATGGATTCCAAATCCCATTGACAATCATCACCTGTCGGGTCGTGCGGCCTGCATTGGCAGCAATTTAGATCAGTGGCAGTTTGATTACACACGACTACAACGTCACCGCGGCGGATTACTAGGCAGTAAAAAACTACAAACTTACGGCACAGGATTGGTTGCTCAACAAATGCGACTGGACTTTGCAGTAGAAACTGATAACAACAATTTAGCTACAATTTTAGAGACAGGTTATCAACAAGACAATATTGTGTATACCACTGCACGTAATTGTATTGCTAATCCTGGAGAATTTTATTTAATTCCGCATAAACCCAGATTAATTGATATGACTCTTGCGGTATATCTGGCTGCGTTTGATGGCCATAAGGAAGTGTTCTTATTGGGCTACACAGATGAATCACCAGGCAATTCATTAAATTGGGAATCACAACTTGCTGAAGTATTTTTAGCTTATCCGGGTGTTAAGTTTTATCTGGTAGGCGAAAGCACACGTATGCCTGACGTCTGGGTTGACTGTTTTAACACTCAGGTTATGACCTACCCTGAGTTTATCAGTTACTGTGATGTATAAACGCTGGATTCAATAGTCAAAATCTTATTTTGTACCGCTTCAAAATTCACAGTTGACCACAGTCCTGGATGCATGGGTTTGGGCCAAGTGCCTGAATCAATCCAGGCATAACCTATATGTTCGTAATTTAGCGTGGGTCGAAATTCTTGATTCACAATGCAAAAAAACGTATGATACTCAAATCCTGCATCTACGGTAGTGAACTTTTCCAACGGCATCATACGCACATAGTCAGGCATTGATCCAATTTCTTCTTCACACTCTCTGACAATAGCAGTCATTAAGGTTTCGCCGAATTCCACACGTCCACCAGGTAATCCCCATGACCCCGGATGTTTTGAATCATTCCGCATGAGATACAGATAGCGGCGAGTATTGACCGCATAAAACCAAACACCCACTGCTTTTATAATACTAGACTCCATGTGCCTCCAGGATACAGGCCTTGATATGATTTAATCCATGCTGTACCAGTCCATTCATACTGTATTTCTGTTGTGATATTTGTGACATACTGTATATTATCTGGACTTGAGCTGCTGTCAAAAGAAATTGTCCACCTGGCGCCATCATACTCAACAATATCGTTGGCTTGAGCAACCAGAGGTTGCCCACTGACACCGGCCCATGCTTCTGCATAGCCTTCGTTAAATGTTCCGGTAGCTTCAGTAAACAAATACCGTTGTCCTGCCACTGGTGCAATCAATCCTGCACCTGGTCCACTGCGTAGTGGATCAATAACAGACAATACCGGTTCTAATGTGTTGCCAGGAGTCGACACAGGGTCCACAGTGAATAACAGGAATCGATCATCAGTTGGATCGTAACTGACATGACCAACCACTTCGGTTCCATCATCTTGTTCTAATTTAATGTAGCTGATGCCGTCTCTCAACACCCCGTATGCTCCAACAACATTGTGCCATAACAAATTGCTGTCTGGGCTACTGGCCGGATTCAAACTGGCATTGGGTTGATCAACCACTTGTTGTTCACGCAAGGCTTGTAATCGACCAACAGTGCCAGGACTGCCGCCAATCAACAAAGTTTGATATCCGTACGGGGTAATCACTTGTCGTGTGCCCAACAACAGGTCATTGTCAAGAATAGCATTACTAGCGTCACCATTGGCATCAAACACACTCATGACAATGCGTTCGACTACGCCCAACTTCTTGACCTTGGCTGGACTTGACAACCAAATTGGTATACTAAAGGTAAGCGTAGCTATGTCTATAGGGTTTTCAGTTCCGATCGGAATGGTTCGATTACTCCATTTGGTTGATTCAAGATTACACACAGTCAGACTGGTCCAGTCAATAAAATTATCGGTGCTTTGTATTTCTAATGCAGGGTTAAACAACACTAATATTTGCTCCAATATCTGCATTTTTTGATTGGTGTTTGAAGTCCATATGTCCAATGCAATGGTCAACTTGTATGGTACCGGCATCAAACGCTCAATGGTAAATGCATTGCCCTGCGTGGTTTCGTATGTGTCAGTTGCTTCATCATAGGTGCGTTGGCGAACTTGCATGTTACTTACAAAGTTAGGCTCTTGCATTCTTGGACGATCGTAATCAAGTCCTGTGACATAAAACGTCATTAATGGAGTTGACGGCATGTCACTGGCACTGTTTTGTTGCATAATAGTCTGTGCTTGACGGCTAGCATCGCCGTACCGAACGGGCACACGAATTAGTGTGTCGTTTTTGCCAGATTCGTTGCGGCCATACTCGACACTGAAGTTACTGAAGATTCTGGCAAACTGTAGTAAGAAGCGACGAATTTGTTGATCGTAAAAAAATTGTGCCATTTATCGTCCTGGGGGTCTTGGGTTTGGTGGTGTAATATTGCCGCCTTGGCTACCGTTGTCGGCTTGTGGTTTGAGTATTTGACTTAAACTTTGACGACTTGGAATATTGCCTTGATCTGTGGTAGCAACAGTGTATGTATTGTTGACAAAGCTGGCACGTTGAGTTAATGCGCCTGAAGCCAAATCAAGATCGGTACGAACATTGTCTTCAATTTTAACCCAACTCGAGCCACTGAATCTAAACAAGCGATTGGGAAAGTAATCTAAACGCAGGGCATAGTCGCCTGCAACTGGATTGGGTGGAAAGCTAACTCCTGGTGTTACAGGCAAGCCATTGGGTGCTTGTCCATCACCAGTTAGGTAACCCATGACATAGCCAAAGCTCTTGGGAGTATTACCTTCACCGGTTTGAGTGCTGTCTACTGTAGGATAAGTGTCATCGGCAGTGAGACCGGCTCCTGCAGGTTGCCCATTGTCAGTAGTGGGCAATATATAGAATTTTGTAACATCGTAACCACTGAGCGGAACATCGGCCTGTGCTTGTACCAGTAATGCATCATTGATTTCCAGATCTTTGGGCCTGGTACTCATTTGGTCGCCCACTGTAGTAGGCGTGGTTACTGGTTGCCAGTAATCAGTGTCGGTGATATCAGTTCCTGGTGGAACGTTTTGTTGTGCAACATAGTAGGTACCACCGTTGTTAACAGTTTCACCAGAAGGATAAAAATTGCCTGGATCCCAAATATTTTCCGGCATAAACGGCTGGTCGATGATTTGGCTGTATTCTTGAGCATTAACCAGCGGCGTGGCTTTGATCCGCCATAGGTGTGGTAACCAAGTTTGACTAAATCCTTCACTGGCATAGTTGCCATCCTGTATCACATAATATCTAGGCAGTGCATTAGGAATTGCACGATTCAATGGATGGTAGTCTTTTAAATTAGGAACTTCAATAACATCACCTACCATGAGCTTGCGTCCAAAAGTGTCGATCATGTTGTTGTAGTGGAATGTGATAAACAAGGTATCGTTGTTTAAGAACAGACCAAATTGCGTCAAATCAAAATCAACGTCTTGCGTTCGATAAACACCACGCATGACAAACACGTCTGGATCGTATGCTCGATCTCGATTTTCCAACAACAACAAGTCTTCAATAAACAAGGGATTGGTAGTATCGTAAGTGGGTAGTGTAGCATCACCAGGATTGTTGGCTTGTTCTGGATCTACTATAGGTCCAAGATATTTGTGAACGTAGATATCAATTCCGCCAACGGTAAACATTTCTTTGATAGTGCGATCAAAGAATCGGTAGTCAGCAGTTCTATTTGGGCGGTACAGGCTTAATCGTGGCATAGTTATGTATTTATGGGTTTGATTGACCTGGAACCCAAAAGCTCGTATAATTACACACATGGACGAACTATTTCAACGCCTAGACCGTGCAGAACGAGCTATAGCCAATGTCAAAAATAAAGTAGCCCGTAAAGATCTGCTAAAAATGGTTCGTGCAGTAGATCATGCTATTACAGCCGCAGATATGGAAAGTGTAGAATGCCGTAGAACACGCAAGGAAACATTACGGTACCAAGAGCTGGTTAAAAAGGTAAACGAT
>Ga0114974_10000838_pt1 | contig 24872 bp, 27 predicted proteins | sample S_130206_EF_Meta_FD_87318 | JGI IMG/M metagenome (GOLD analysis project Ga0114974, IMG submission 87318) | Freshwater microbial communities from Lake Simoncouche, Canada to study carbon cycling - S_130206_EF_MetaG | ecosystem: Environmental > Aquatic > Freshwater > Lake | place: Lake... | reverse complement strand
TCCACAAAGGGAAGGCATGTACAACGCCAAAGCAGCCGAACGGCATTGGGAGCGTTTGTTCAGTTTATTTGAAAGAACTTTGAGAAAACCGAGGATAGCTTCGCAATGATTCACCACCTCGACCACTTGGTGCTGACCACCGCTGATGAAGTCGCTTGCATCGATTTTTACACACGCGTCCTAGGCATGTCGCTTGAAAGTTTTATCGGGGGCACACCCCCCGTCAGCCGAAAGGCATTTAAATTTGGACAGCAAAAAATTAATCTGCACATTCGGGGCAAAGAGTTTGACCCCAAAGCTCACTTGCCTACGCCTGGCGCACTCGACCTGTGTTTCATTGCCAGCGTGCCACTTGCGCAAGTGATCGCCAAATTAAACCAAGAGAATTGGCCCATTTCAGAGGGCCCTGTCATGAGAACTGGCGCCACCCAAAAAATCAGATCGGTGTATGTCAGAGACCCCGATCTGAATTTAATTGAAATATCTGAATTGGCTTAAATCAGTCTGCGTAAACACCAGCCGATCGAATGATCGGTCCCCATTTGTTAATTTCAGACTGAAGCCAGGTTTTTAATCCTTCAGGCGTCTGCTTGGATTCAGGGACAATTTCAGCGCCCAAATCGGCCATGCGGGTAACAAATGCGGGGTCTTTCAATGCAACGCGAATGGCGCCGCCAAATTTGTCAATGACTGCGGCGGGCGTGCCTTTTGGTGCATAAATGCCATGCCACACAATGACCTCAAAGTCTTTCAAACCCCCTTCACTCAAGGTCGGGGCGTCTGGCAAGGCACGAATACGTTGTTTGGTGGTGACACCATAAAGGTTGACCGTACCGGCTTTAATATGTTGCGTGGTTTGCGTCGTTTGATCACACAAAATGTCGACTTGCCCACCCAGCAATGCGTTCAATGCAGGCGCTGTACCCGAGAAGGGAACGGTGGTCAGATCGACACCCATGGCCTGTTGGAACAGCATGCCACAGAGGTGTGAAACAGCCCCTAAACCTGCATTGGCCAAATTGATTTTCTTCGCATTGGCTTTGACATAGGCGCTTAGCTCTTGCATGTTCTTGGCAGGTAAATCTTTACGTCCCAGCAAGGTCATCGGTACATCAACGGCCTGACTGACATACTCAAAGTCTGTCAAGGGATTGAATGCCATTTTGCGATACAGCGCAGGTGCCGTCGACATGCCATTGTGGTGAATCAGAAACGTATAGCCATCGGGTGCTGCTTTGGCCACATAGCCGGATGCCAAGGTTCCACCAGCACCTGCTTTATTTTCGACAACAACCGTTTGTCCTAATGTTTTGGTTAAATTGGCAGCCAGGGTTCGCGCCACAATGTCAGTAGGCCCGCCTGCAGCAAAGGGAACAACCAGCACAATGGGCTTGCTCGGGTAAGTCTGTGCAGTTGCCAAAAATGGGGCTGTCAAAAGACAGAGTCCGACCATTGAATAATGCATTCCTTTGATGAAATTTGAAAACATGCTGTCTCCTCGTTGGAAAAGGTGGGTGAATTTTTTATCCAAATGAGTATTGCATAAATTGGCAAAAGTCGAGTCATCGTTGTCACCTACAGAATAGACAAGTTCTGCTTTCGCAACTATGCTGAATCTTTTATAAACCTAGACACCCAAGACAGACCCAATGCCAAACCATTCTGAAGCAGATCGTCAGCCCTACGCCAAACCCCAGCCTTGGGGCATGACACCCGACATGGTGGTGCTAGATGTACTGACTGAAAATGACAATTTATGGGCCCCTATCGGCCCTGGCGTTTGGTCACGGCCCTTGCACCTGAATGTTTCCGGGGGATTTTATTTACATTTGCTCAAAGTTAATCGGTCAGGCTTGCTTCAAAGACATCGTCACTCTGGTCAAGTCCATGCCTACGTGATACGGGGCAAATGGCATTACCTTGAACATGATTGGGTAGCGGAAGAAGGCAGCTATATTTTTGAGCCGCCTGGCGAAACTCACACCTTGATTGTTCCGGACGACTGCCAAGATATGGTGACGCTTTTTACTGTACATGGTTCCTTGATGTACGTGGACACGCAAGGCAATGCAACCGGCTATGACGATGTCTTTACGCGCATTGAAAAGTACAGGGCGCACTTTGAAAACGTGGGCCTGGGCGCAGATTATGTGAAAAACTTCATTCGGTAGATTAAAACCGAGCCTAGAAAAAAGACAGATTAGATTAAATTCCTCAATGACTGGGCAGCTTCTTGTAGCACCGGAACAATTCTTTTCACCACAGCATCTGCCCCCTCGCCTTGAATGGGCATCAGCACACTGAGTGCCCCCTGCAAATCGCCTCGCAAATCTTTCAACGGAACCGCAATGCCTCTGAAAGACAAATCAAACTGCTGTTCAGACAATGACCAGCCTTGTTGTCGAATACGTTTGAGTTCTTTTCTTAAATCTTCTGGGTTAGAAATGGTGTACGGCGTGTAAGCCGGCAAACTGTGCGTGGCAAACCACTCTTCCAATTGAGCAGGTGATAAATTGGCCAACATCAGCATGCCCGCAGAGGTGACGTGCCCGGGTACGCGTGCGCCCAATACGAAGCCAGAACTCATGACGCGGCTGGGTCCGTTTCTGGCAACATAAACGACTTCACCGGCATCCAGCACCGCCAAATAAACCACCTCTTGCAAGCTGGCAGAAACTCTTTGCAAAACGGGCTGAACAAGACGGGGCAGTCGGGCCGATGATAAATAAGATTGCCCTAAACGCATGATGCGGGGCGTTAACCAAAAATGTTTGGTATCTGCGCTGACATACCCCAAGTGTTGCAAGGTCAGGAGATAGCGCCTTGCTGCGGTTCGAGACAAGCTACAGCGATCGCCCACCTGCTGCGCCGTCATCCGTGAATGGTTTTCGTCGAAAGCCTCAATCACAGCCAGTCCCCGTTCAAGCCCAGCAATCCAGTCGCGCGCCAGCAATGAATCAGCGACTTCAAGATTGGCTTTGCCTTTGGTCAAACTTGTTTTCACGAAAACCCCCATGTTTACCCCCGATTAGGTCGATGATCGCACAATCTAGATCGTTTATCGCACATGATTGCGTTGAAAGTCTTTATTTTGAGTCTTGACTGAGTACATTTCTAGCTTGCACACAAGTGTTACTTGGAAAGCCATCTAACAAGTGTTCATTCAGCGCTAGGTTGTTTGCAAGGCCTGGTAATTCAGACTCAAGGAAAAAAACTATGTCTATTCAGAAAATGACCCGCATTGCACTGGCTACCGTCATCACCGTTGGTGCTGCCGTGGCACAAGCCCAAGATATCAAGATTGCCAACATCGTTGAGATGTCGGGTCCTGGCACTACCTCTGGCGTGATGTTCAAGCAAGGTGTTGAGATGGCCATCAAGGAAATCAACGCAGCAGGCGGTATTTCAGGGCGCAAGATCAGCTTCACCTCAGAAGACACGCAAAGCAACCCTGGCGTTGCCAAAGGCTTGACACAAAAAGCCATTGACAACGACGTGTTCGCCATCATGGGCCCTGTGTTTTCCGGCTCCATCATGGTTTCCATGACTGAAAGCAAGCGCGGTGAAACACCCAACTTCACCGGCGGTGAGGCTGCTGCCATTACGCAGCAAGGCAACCCCTGGATCTTCCGAACTGCCTTTGGCCAAAGCATTTCTTTTCCCAAATTAGCACGCTATATCCAGACCAAATCTAAAAAGCTGGCTGTTATTTATGTGAACAATGACTTTGGTAAAGGCGGCCAAGCCACTATCAAACAATTGCTCGCCACAGGCGCTACTCAAATCGTAGCTGAAATCTCCACTGAATCGGGCCAGGTTGATTTCTCTGCGGCCGTGATTCAGGCCAAACAGTCTGGCGCTGATGCATTGTTTGCATATACCAATGAAGAAGAATCAGCACGCTTGCTGCGCGAATTGCGCAAGCAAGCATGGAACAAGCCTGTCATCGGCGAAACCGTATTGACCAGCGCTAAAGTGGTTGAGTTGGCAGGTGAGGCTGCTAACGGCGCGGTGGCTCACGTTGGTCTGACTGTTGAAGCACCACAGCTGCAAGCATGGGGCAAGCGCTTCCAAGCTGAGTACAAATCAGTGTCTGACCACAATGGCGTCAAAGGCTACACAGCTGTTTACGTGTTGAAGGCCGCCATCGAAAAATCGGGCAAGGTTGACCGTAAAGCTGCTGCGGCTGCGATTCGCAACAGCTGCTTCTCAGCCAAGCAACACCCCGGTGTCTTGATGGACGTTTGTTTTGACGACAAAGGCGACATTGACCGCGAAAGCTTCATCACTGAAATTCGGAATGGCAAAACTGTTGTGGCAGAAACATTGCCACCTTTGAACAAGAAGTAATTTAACCGCGTTAACTTTGTATTGGTATTTGAAATGTCAGACACGCGATTTGTATTGGCGGGGGTCATGGGTTGGCCCGTGGCTCACACACGATCTCCCGCCATTCACAACCATTGGATTGCCAAACACGGTCTTAAAGGCGCGTATGTGCAATTGCCAGTGCAACCTGAAAAGCTGGAAGCCGCCATTCGCGGTCTTCCCGCATTGGGTTTTGCGGGTTGCAACATCACATTGCCACACAAAGTCAATGCCATGAAACTCATGGACGAATTGACCCCAGCAGCACGTCACATGGCCGCCATCAACACCATCGTGGTTCGCCCCGATGGCAGTTTGCTAGGTGCGAACAACGATGGCAGCGGCTACATCCAAAGCCTGCGCGATGCCAATCCTGCATGGCGCGGTGATGCTGGCTCTGCCTTGATCCTAGGTGCGGGTGGTGCCGCTCGTGCCATTGTGGTGGGATTGTTAGAAGAAGGCGCGACTGAAGTTCGCATTGCCAACAGAACACCTGAGCGTGCACAAGCATTGGCCGATGCCTTTGGACCGCGCGTGAAAGTGATTTCATGGTCAGAGCGCAATGACGCCATGGCTGATGTGAAGTTATTGGTCAATACCACCACGCAAGGCATGCATGGTCAAGCTGATTTGGATGTGCATCTCGATGCACTGCCCGCCAGTGCCATGGTGTCTGATGCCATTTATATTCCACTTGAAACGCCACTGTTAGAACAAGCCCGGAAACGTGGACACCTCACCGTCAATGGCTTGGGCATGCTGCTCAATCAAGCGGTTCCCGCTTTTGAGGCATGGTTTGGTGTGCGTCCCGAAGTCACGGCTGAATTGCGCGCCGTCGTTCAAGCTACTTTTTAATTACAGGTTGTCCGATGAACATCTTCGATCGACCTAAGATCGATGGACATTGTCATGTCCTCGACCCCCAACAATTTCCGTACCCTGCTGAGGTGCCCTATCACCCTCAGGGGCAAGAAATTGGCACTGCAGACTACTACAAACACGTCATGTCGGCCTATGGCGTCAAGCATGCGCTGTTGGTGGGACCCAACTCGGGCTATGGCCTAGACAATCGATGTTTACTGGACGCGATAGCGCAAGGCGAAGGCCGCTTCAAAGGCATCGCCGTAGTGCCATCGGACATCAGCCTTCACGCATTGAAAGATTTCAAATCAAAAGGCATTGTGGGCGTTGCGTTCAACACGTCTTTGCATGGTCTTGACTACTATGCTGACATCGACCCCTTGCTCGCTCATTTGCGCGACCTCGACATGTGGGCACAGTTTCAAGTGTCGGCCAATCAATTGGAAGTTCTTTGGCCTCGCATTGAACATATCGGCGTCAAAACCATGATTGACCATTGCGGCAGGCCAAATCTGGCAGATGGCCATAACGCCCCTGGCTTGCAAGCCTTGTGGAAATTGGCCGACAGTGGTTTGGGTGTCATCAAAATTTCTGGCTTCTCCAAGTTTTCTGAAGTTGGTTTTCCTTTTGATGATGCGCAAGCGCATGTCATGGAAGTCTTTGACGCATTTGGCCCTGAGCGTTGTATTTGGGCTTCTGACTGGCCCCACCTCAGGGGTCACTATCGTCTCGATTACGGCACGCTGCTGAAGTTGACGGAGCGTTGGTTCACACCCGCACAACTGCAAGCCATGATGTGGGACACCCCCGCCAAAATCTTAGGATGGTGAACAAACGATGACCGATTTTTTCCAGCTTTTATTCAGTGGTATGGCTACCGGCTGCATCTATGCGCTGGCGGCGCTCGGCTTTACGTTGCTGTGGCAAGCCTCCGGTACCATCAACTTCGCCCAAGGCGAATTTGTCATGCTGCCCGCCTTCATCATGGTCATCATGCTGCACAACGGCATGGCCTTGTCTGCCAGTTTTGCCATCAGTGTGGTGGTCTCTGTGTTGGTCTTGGGATGGCTTTTCAAGCGCGGCTTGGTTGACCCTCTGTTTAAGTACGGCATGATGCCCATCGTGGTGGCCACCATCGGTTTGTCGATTGCCATGCGCAATGGTGTGCGCGCGGCTTACAGTTCAGAGCCTCAACCTTTTCCCTTAATTTTTCCAGACAAAGTTTATAACTTTGCGGGCGTGAACATTTCAGCATCTGACATTGGCACCTTCTTCATGGCGCTGGGTTTGGTGCTCATCACGCAAGCCTTCTTGGCCAAAACCGTGACCGGTCGCGCCATGCAAGCAGTGGCACAAAACACAGAAAGCGCTTCCGTATTGGGCATCAATGTACCGCGCATGATTTTTTACACTTTCGCCATCAATGCCATCTTGGCAGCCGCTGCTGCGCTCTTGGTCACCCCCATTTATTTGGCCAAATTTGACATGGGCGAATCTTTGGGCACCAAGGCGTTCTTCGCGGCCATCATTGGCGGGTTCAACAACACGCGAGGTGCGTTACTGGGTGGCTTGATTGTGGGTGTCAGCGAAAACTTGGCTGCAGCCTACATTTCTTCAGCCTACAAAGATGCGGTGGCGCTGATTATTTTCATGGTGGTGATTTTGTTCAAACCTCAAGGTCTCTTAGGCCGTAAAGAGGAGCGCAAAGTATGAAAAAGCTCAATCTCTTGATCGGCTTGGCGCTGCTGGTGGTCGTGGCCATCGTGCCCGCCTATTTGAAAAACTATGGCGTTCACATCTTCACCACGTGGTTGGTGTTCATCATTGCCACCATGGGTCTGAATTTGACTGTGGGTTATGCCGGTCAAAAATCTTTAGGCCATGCGGCCTTCTTTGGCATTGGCGCCTACACCGTGGCCATTTGCTTAAAAGCGGGTATCAGCTTTTGGCTGGCTTTGCCTGCAGGCGCAATGTTGTGTTTCTTCACGGGACTGATCGTTGGCTTTCCAGCGCTGCGCGTACAGACCATTTACTTGGCGTTTGCCACCTTGGGCTTTAACACCGCCGCATGGTTGGTGATGCGCAACGAAGAGTGGCTCACTGGTGGTACGTTTGGCATCAACAACATTGCGCGCCCCAGTTTGGGGGGCATGAGCTTTGATGGCAATTTGGCCTTCTACAGAATGGTTTTGGTCTTTACCGTGCTGATGGCCTTGATCTTGGCGGGCTTGTTGCGATCGCCTTGGGGTAAAGCCTTCACAGCACTTCGCGACAACCCAATTCGCGCTGAAAGTCTTGGCATTGACACCCGCGGTTACACCCTGATGAGCTTTGCCATCGGCGCAACTTTCGCCGGCACTGCAGGTGGTCTTTATGCCTCGCAAGTAGGGTTCATTGACCCTGCTCTCTTTACAGTTGGCGCATCCATCATGATGTATTTGATGGTCGTGGTGGGCGGACCTGGTTATTTCTTAGGGCCAATTTTAGGATCGGCAGTGGGCGTGGTTTTGCCCGAGTGGTTGCGCTTTGCACAAGGGTGGTATTTATTTGTGTTTGGCAGTGCGGTGGTCTTGCTCATGATTTGGCTGCCCGATGGCTTGCTCAGCTTGCCAGACCGTATTCGTGCACGTCGCCAATCTCGTCAAGAATCTGAAGCCCGTCGGTTGAGCGCACAACCAACACAGTCGGCTCAAAATGGAGGTGCCGCATGATCGCGCCCGTCTTGCAAGTTCATCATTTGAAAAAAGCCTATGGCGCCATTCAGGCTGTCGGAGGGGTTTCTTTTGATGTCCGTCCTGGCGAAATTTTTGGTGTGATTGGCCCCAACGGATCAGGCAAAACCACCCTGTTCAATAGCATGTTGGGGCAAATCAAACCGGATGAGGGTCGCATTGAACTCAAAGGGAAAGATGTCACCAAGCTGGGTCCTCTGGAATTGAGCCGCCGAGGTGTCGGCCGAACTTTTCAGACACTTCAAGTATTTGGGAAAATGACTGTTCGTGACAATCTGATTGTTGCAGCACAAGAACATCAAGGCACCATGTTCAGCCGCATGTTTGCACCGACTGATTCCAACTTGGGCGATAAAGCAGATGCTTTGATTGACCAATTTAGAATTTCTCATGTGGCTCACAAAAAAGCGGGTGAGTTAAGTTACGGCCAACAAAAGTTGGTGGACATTGCCATGGCCTTCATGAGCGAACCCGACCTCGTTTTGCTAGACGAACCCTGCGCAGGCGTGAATCCTTCTTTGGTCAGCGGTATCAGCACCTTGTTGCGTGAGCTCAATCAAACCCGCAAGGGCTCTTTTGTGGTCATTGAACACAACATGGACTTTGTCATGGGTCTGTGCCACCGCATCATGGTGATGGTAGAAGGCAAAGTGCTGGCCATAGGCACCCCCGAAGAAATTCGCGCCAACAAACAAGTGCTTGACGCCTACTTGGGAAGCTGAAAATGACAACAAACAATGACATCAGCAGCGCAGACGCATGCATTGAATTCCAAGATGTGATTTCAGGTTACAAGGATTTCATGATTCTGAACAACCTGTCATTCAAAGCACGCCGCGGTGCCATTACCTTGCTCATCGGTCCAAATGGTGCTGGGAAATCAACGGTCCTCAAAACATTGTTTGGCTTGCTAAAGCCACGTCAAGGCAAAGTACTGTTGAATGGAGAAAACATCAATGGCGCTGGCCAAAAAGAATTGCTGGCCAAAGGCATTGCTTTTGTGCCACAAGGTCGCAATTTGTTTGGTCAACTGACGGTGTATGAAAACTTAGAGTTGGGCGGCATCACCCTCGGCATGAAAACCACGCACGAACGGATTCCAGAAATTTTGGAGCTTTTTCCACGTGTCAAAGAACGACTGAATTCACGTGCGGCATCCCTATCGGGTGGGGAGCAAAAGCAATTGGAAATTGGCCGGGCTTTGCTGTTGCGTCCCAAGGTCTTGCTCATTGACGAGCCCTCTATCGGCCTCTCACCCATCGTGGTCTTGGATGTGTTCAAGCTTCTGCGCAAATTGGTAGAACAAGGTACGACTGTTCTCATGGTGGAGCAAAATGTGAAGAGCGCATTGGCTTACTCGGATGACGCCATTGCTTTAGAATCTGGCCGATTGGTTTTGCACAAACCGGCTTCCGATATTTTGAACGACCCCAACATGGAACGCTTGTTCTTGGGTGGGGCGCACGCTGCTTCAACCACACCCTGAATTTCAGATTGACCGCAACGGGCGCAGACAAGTTTGTGCAAGTACGCGAACTCATGAATCGGTGTGAAACTTCGCCTCCCTCTTTTCTTGAAAGGCTTTCAAGCCTTCATTGAATGAAGGGGTGTCTAACAATTCACGCTGCCGCAAACGCTCGTAGTCCATCTGCGTCGCCAGATCATTGGTCTGCGCCTCATGAAAAGCATGGCGTACCTCGAGCCCCATGTTGCGAGGCGCTTTAGCCAATCGCTGAGCCACTGACATGGCTTCTGCTTGAAGATCTGCCAATGGCAGCTTGCGCCAAATCATGCCCCAGTTCTCTGCCTGCTGCGAAGTAATGCGATCGCCCAAAAGGGTGACAGCTTGAGCACGTGCCCAGCCTATCAAACGAGGCAGTTTCCAAGTGGCACCCAAGTCGGGAACCAGCCCTAGCTTGGGTGTGAAGGTGAGCACAAAGGAGGCCTCCTCTGCGGCCAGTACTATGTCTGCCGCTAACGCCAAACTGACACCAGCACCAGCGCACACCCCATTGACGGCTGCGACTGTGGGGAACGGCAAGTCGTGCAAAGTTTGAATGACCGGGTTGAAATACTCAGCCATCAAATGTGCTTGTCTGACACCAAATGATTCGTCTGGCAGCCCAGGAACACCCGATTCGTCCAATTGCCAGCCCGCGCAAAATCCACGGCCCGCACCCGTGATGACGAGTGCACGAACACTGCTGTCTTTTTTCAAGGCCTGCAGTTGAATCAGCAAAGCCTTGATGGCATCCAAGCTCAGGCTGTTTAATGATGAGGGGCGATTCAAGGTGAGTGTGCAAATGGCACCTTGCCTTGTGAGTTGAATCACTTGATCTTGAGACGGCGAAGCGGTCATTATTTTTTCCCTGCAGCAGACGGGGGGCGCCCCAAGGTAAAGCCACTATCGACCACCATGAGCTGGCCGGTCATCAAACAAGTCTTATCGAGCAGCCAACACACCGAGCTGGCAATGTGCTCTGGTGTGGCCACTTCGCCCAGCAAAGAACTGTCGGCAAACTGATGCTTGACGCGTTCATAGACCTCGTCCCCTAAACCTTCCCGCATCCAGCGTCCCTGAATCATGCCGGGCAACACGGCGTTGACACGCACCTTGGGCGCCAAAGTTCTGGCCAAACCCACTGTCAGTGAATTGAGTGCAGCCTTTGACAGAACATAAGGAAAAGAGCTGCCCATACCCAAATGACCCGCCACAGAGGAGACGTTCACAATGGCCCCGCCGTCCCCCATGTGCGGCGCCACGGCGCGCGACATTTGAAACGGCCCAATGGCATTGATACCAAATATTTTTTGAAAGTCGGCGGCTTGAACATCGTCAAGTTGAGACATCGGCACAAACAAAGTAGCGCCTGCACTGTTCACCAGGGCATCAATGCGCCCCCATTGGACCATGGCTTTATCAGCCAAGTTTTTGCACACTGCATCCTCGGACACATCGCCTTGAACTGCAAGGGCTTGTGCGCCCAAGTTCAAACAATCTTGCACCACACTTTGCGCCAGATCGGCACTGCGGTTGTAGTTGATCAGCACGCTGTAACCCTTGGTGGCCAGCATGCGTGCCGTCGCGGCGCCCACACCACTGGCAGCACCCGTGATGATGGCCACAGGAGATGAATGAGCTGCACTCATGATTTTTTTTCTCCTTGAAAATATCGCCTCACCACGGACTCAGCAACGCACGCGGGTCGATCTTGACCTTCAATTTCAATGACCACTTGAAACGTCAATTGAATGGCCCCCAGCATGTCCTCAAGCTTGGCCAAGACAAAACGGCCTCGCACCTTGCTACCCGAGCGTACGGGATGGGTAAATCTCACCTTGTTGAGACCATAGTTCAGGCCGACATCGGTGAATGGAAAGTTTAAATACTGTTCGTAAAAATTACCCAACAAAGACAGTGTGAGAAAGCCATGTGCAATGGTGCCACCATAAGGCGATGACTTGGTAGCCCGCTCGGTATCAACATGGATCCACTGAAAATCATCGGTCGCTTGCGCAAACAAATCAATGCGTTTCTGGTCCATCAGGACCCAATCGGTCAGCAAAATTTCTTTGCCTTCGTGAGCTCGCAGTTTGTCTAAGGTACTGAGGTCGGCTGAAAAGGGCATGATCAAACTCCTAAGGGGTGTGGCTTGGCTTCCATGTATTTATGCGGCAAGTGATTTCAGCAACTGATCGCGCATGTCTCGCTTGACCAGCTTGCCATTGGCATTGCGTGGTAGCGGCGTGGTTGAGATGGTGAAACTCTCTGGCACTTTGTAATCCGACAAGCGGATGCGACAGAACTCACGCAATTCAATTTCAAAATCGCCCGGTGTTTTAAGCATAACAAACGCATGAACGCGCTCTCCCAACACAGGGCATGGCTTTGAGACCACCGCGCACTCTTGCACAGCAGAATGTGCATAGAGCGCATTTTCGACCTCGATGGTGTAGATTTTGTAGCCGCCTCGGTTGATCATGTCTTTTTTTCGATCGACCACCTTGACGTACCCATTCGCATCCATAGAGCCGATGTCGCCCGAATGCCAAAAGCCTGCGGTGAAGTTTTCTTGGGTAGCCTCAGGATTTTCCCAGTAGCCTGGCACCACCTGCGGGCCTTTGATCCAAATTTCGCCCAACACATTGGCCGGCGCTTCACATCCGTTGTCGTCCATCACGCGCATTTCAACGCAGCCTAAGGGCATGCCCACAGTATCGTTGTGTGCAGTAGTTTGACCAGGCGGCATCAAGGTCGAAGGTGATGTGGTTTCGGTCGAGCCATAACAGTTCATGAGCATTAGGGTGGGAACAGTTTCCGCCAAACGTTCAATGGTGGCCACTGGCATAGGTGCACCACCAAAAGCACCAATGCGCCAACCGGATAAGTTGTAGCTGTCAAAGTCATTTTGCAAAAGGCACAGGTTGTACATGGCCGGCACCATCAGGGTGTGGGTCATGGCCTCCTTCTCCGCCAATTTAAGAAATTCGGCCGCCTTGAAGCTGGGCATGATGACCAACTTGCCCGCCGCCAGCGTGAAGGTGGTGATCATTGCGATCAAGCCCGTCACATGACTCAATGGCACAGCGGCAATGGAGTTGTCGTGATTGCCCAGGCTCATGGAAATTTGATAATGCAGTGAGGAATGCACGATGCTCAAATGCGTCAGCATGGCACCCTTGGGCCGGCCCGTGGTACCAGAGGTGTAGAGAATGACCGCTGTATCTTCCTGCGCCACCGCTGCCACGGGCGGGCATTCTCCGTCTTCTAGCAACTGCTCATACAGCTTAGAACCCTGGCAAGGCGCCATGGACACACGGTGCTGCAAGTTGGGCGCGTCTTGCGCCGATGGCAACAAGCTAGCCAAGTCAGCTTCATGGATCACCATCACTGCCGCGCAGTGCGACAACATATAGGCCAAGCCTGGCGCTTGTTCGCGAATGCTAATGGGCACGGCGATGGCACCCAAATGCGCCAACGCGTAGAGAGTGACGACAAATTCATTGCGGTTGCCCAACAACATGGCCACTCGATCACCGACTTTGACGCCGCGCTTGGAAAGACCTGTCGCCAGGCGCGAAGACTGCTGCTGCAACTGTGCATAGCTGAGTCGATCGGCACCACAAACCAAGGCATCGCCCTTGGCATTTTGTGCGACGGCATGTTCCAGGAGTTGATACAAACTGCTTGGGCGATCTTGAAAACACGGAACAACACGATCCCCGTAATGCGATTCCAGGCGCATAACTGGCCAGAGATTTCCCCAATCGTTCATCACAATTCCTTTATCACTGAAACCACAGAACGCCCTTCAACAAACTCCATGGCGCGAACCGCAAAGGCCGCACTCAGGTGGCCCACCTGCGCGGCATCGCTAGAAGCCGCGTTGCCACTGGCAGCGCGCGAAGCAATGCCCTCAAAAATAACAGCCATTCGAAATAATGCAAATGCAAAGTGAAAGGCAGTGACCCCATTGTCTCGGCCACTGCACTGGTAATAGTGCTGCAAGTACTCGGCTTCTGAAGGAATACCCAAAGTGTCAAGATCAAGCCCCCGGATACCACCATACTCTTGCGGCAAGGTACGCCATGTCATGCAATTGAATGCGACATCTGCCAAGGGATGACCCAAGGTAGACAGCTCCCAGTCCAAAATTCCCACCACGCGTGGCTCGGTCGGGTGAAACATCAAATTGCCCAAACGAAAATCGCCGTGGCTGATGGTGGTCTCTGTTTCGTCAGGCATCTGCTCAGCCAACCAATGGATAAGTACTTCAATGTTGGCGTCTTGCCGTGTTTTGGACATCTCCCACTGGCGTGTCCAGCGTGCCAACTGGCGAGAAAAATAACTTCCTTGACGCCCGTAATCGCTCAAACCAATGGCGGCCCAATCCACTTGATGCAAAGCAGCCATTGCCTCGGCCATGCCCATGTAGATAGAACGTCGCTCTTCTGGCGTCATGCCTGGTAAAGCACATTCAGAAAACACGCGGCCAGGCAATCGCGCCATCATGTAAAAAGGTGTACCCACGATATCGCGCTCTGCATGAAACAAGACCATGCGCGGCACCGGCACATCGGTTTGCGACAAGGCTTGCATCACACGGTATTCACGGTCTACAGCATGTGCAGACGGCAGCAGGGTCGCATTGGGCTGCTTGCGCAAAACCAGCTCCCGATTGTCAAAGCTGACAAAAAACGTGGGGTTGGATTGCCCTCCTCCTATGCGCTCCAACTGCATGGCGCCTTGCAGGTCAGGCAGCTTGTCTTTTAAAAAAAATTCAAGTCGTTGGGGATCAAATTCCATCAGTCCCACCATGGGTAAAAGTTGGGCATGTCTGAGGCGAGCGTTTGATAGTTGGGGTTGCGTTTTTCCAAGAAGGCCTTCACGCCCTCCTTGCCATCTGACATGCTGGTGTAAAAAATGCCAAGTGACTCTACCTTGTGCGCTTGCATCGGATGGTCGGCGGCGGCATTGCGATACATCATCTGCCGAATCAAAGCCACCGAAACCGGCGACCTGGCCGTGGTGAAACTGGCAGCAACTTTCGAAGCTTCGGCAAGCAATTGATCGGGTTCGCACAAGCGACTTACCAAGCCCGCTTGCAATGCCACTTGCGCATCAAATATTTCACCGCTGAGTGTCCATTCGAGTGCCTTGGGCAGTCCCACCACGCGAGGTAAAAACCAACTGGCACAAGCATCTGGCACGATACCAATCTTGCCAAAGACAAACCCAAAACGCGATCGGGTCGATGCCAATCGAACATCGCACGGCAAGGTGAGCGTAGCGCCAACGCCAACTGCCACACCATTGATGGCCGCAATCAAAGGCTTTTTGCAATCAAACATGGTCAACACCACGCGGCCACCGGTGTCACGGACACCCTTCACAAAAATTGGATCGTCTATCCGTTCATTCATATCCTGCAAGGTGGGCTGGAGGCTTTCGTCCAACCCAAACACATTGGCTTGCCCCTCGCCTTCCAAATCCATGCCGGCACAAAATGCTTTGCCATCTCCCGTTAAGACGACGGCCTTCACCGCATCGTCTTCACTGGCTCGTTGAAAAGTTTGGATTAACTCCTCTGCCATGTTGACAGTGAAGGCATTCATGCGAGCGGCTCGGTTGAGCTTGACTGTCAAGATGCCTTCGACCAATTGGCACTCAATGTCGCGCCATGTTGTGTGCCAACTCATGATGATGCCTCGCTATTGTGTAAGCAAAGGGCCAATGTTTGGGGATCAATGTCTAAATCTAGAAGCAACCAGATGGCGGCCTTTTGCCAATGCAGGCCTGGACGCAGCGTGGCATAGACCCCTCCGCCCAACGCCTCTGGCATCACAAACTTAAGCGCTTTCAATCCTGGCAAGTCATAGCGCAAGACAGGGCCAGGCACGACCTTGTTCAGCATGTGTTGAACAGCGTGCACGCTTAAAGCTTGGCTCATCAAACTGAAAGACGCATCGTCTGCGGCCACCAATGTCAGATCCAACATGTCGCCTTTGTCGCCAGCGCGTCCTACAGCAATGTCACCCACTCTCATGACTGGCTCCAAAGTAATTGAGTTTTAACCAGTGCAGGGTCAATGAAACCATCGAGCACCTCGATGCGATTGCGTTTTTCACTTCGCACACTGCAACCCCCTGCCGGACCGGACAGCGTCAGTGCATAAACTTCATCTTCAATCTGCTGCGCCATTTCAGCATCTTGGCAGCGTGCGGACACATGCACGCGAAGTTCAGCTGGCGGTGGTGCTGACAAAGAACCGGCTCGCAAAATGGCATTGACGCCCACTAAATCGATGGCGATATCCTCGTCGGCCCAATCTGACAGCCTCATGCGCAGTGCATCGGCAGCACGTTTGGCGCGTTCCCATGCGCCGGTTCCAGCAAATCCAATTTCGCAATCCACGATAAAACCTGGCAACTCAATGAAGCCAGCCACTTTCAAAGTGGGGGGCGGCCCTGAAGTTCGCGCTCCCGACATACGAATTATGTTGTGACCTATTTGTTCAAAGCGAATACCGCTGAAATCTAGCACCAGGTCAGGGGTTGCATAGCGTGAAGGGTCATGCACCTCATAAAGCAATTGCAAGGTGCATGTGAGCGCATCGACAATTGCCGGCGCGCCATCTAAGACAGTAATGTCTGCGCTGCCGTCCGCATAAACAAGCGCCAGTGGATATCCCAAAGCTGCAAAGTCTGCAGCGGACAATGGATTGCCAGGGTGAGGACCGCCCAAGGTGTCGTAGTTGCCACCTGTGAGTTGACCGCCGCATTCCAATAAATGACCCACGGTCAAAGCGCCAGCCAACGCATTGGGGTCTGAATTTAAGAACTGACGCACAGGTGCCGCAAACAAGGCGGAGTCGGCGACGCGCCCAGTGACCACTACATCGGCGCCAGCCTCGAGTGCTTCCGCCATGGGCACACAACCCAAATAGGCATGCGCACCAATCAACTTGCCCGTCACAGGTTTAACCCACTTCACCTTGTCGGCCATAGCAATCACATCGTCACCTTCTACGGCTGCGACTTTCAAACCCGAGACTCCCAAACCTTTGGCCAATTGAGCAATGGCCATGCCCGCAGCACGCGGATTGGCGGCCCCCAAGTTAGAGATGATCTTGCACCCTGTGCTGGCGGCAGCAGGCAGAAGTGGGGTTAAGCGTCGACGCAAGCGCGGATCGGCACCGGCTTCTGAATTGTCGGCCCGGGCTTTGATGGCAGGCACCAAAGTCCGTTCAGCCAAACATTCCAAGGCCACCGCATCAACTTTTCCCGATGCGGCCAAAGCCACGGCCGGATCGACGCGGTCACCCGCAAATCCGGCACCCGAGCCAATGCGATACACAGGTTTATGAGGATTCATCTCGATGGCCTTGAAATTGAGCGATCAGCTTAGCGGTTCATTAAAGACCCATGTAAGAGCGTTGCACGACAGGGTCGTTCAATAAATCTTTACCACGACCTGTTTTCAAAATGCCGCCATGTTCGATGATGTAGCCGCGTTCGCACACCCTGAGCGCATTGCCCACGTTTTGCTCCACCAGCAACACTGACAAGCCTTTGGTCTTCACCAAGCTCGTCACCATCTCAAACACTTTGTCCACAATGATGGGCGCCAGCCCTAAAGATGGCTCATCCAACATCAGGAGTTTAGGCATGGACATCATGGCGCGAGCGATTGCACACATTTGCCTCTCGCCACCCGACAATCGCCCTGCAAGTTGTTCGCGCCTGTCGGCCAAAATAGGAAACAAGCCCATGACCTCTTCCAGGGACTCGTTCATGCGTCCTCGAGCTTTGGGGTGATAAGCCCCAAGTTCAAGATTTTCCAAAACAGTCATGAAGGGAAATAATCGACCTCCTTCAGGTACCATCACTAAGCCATGTTCCGTGGCTTCATGCGCAGGCAACTTGGTGATGTCTTGGCCATCAAACTTAAGACTGCCTGATCGCACTTTGAGGTGGCCACAGATGGACAGCAACAAGGTGGTTTTACCCGCACCATTAGCGCCCACCACCGACACTATTTCGCCATGGCCCACCTCCAAGCTCAAGTCATCAAGCACAGGCAATTCACCATAGCCCGAGCTGAGCTTGTTAACTTGCAATATCGCGCTCATGCATTCACCTCTGTTGTTTGTTTGATCTGACCGCCCATGTGGCCTTCACCCAGGTAGGCCTTGATCACTGCGGGTGAGGTCAAAATTTCCTCTGCTGTGCCTTCACCAATCCAGCGGCCTCGATCAAGAACTACGACGCGCTCAGAAAATGCACGAACTACTTTCAGGTTGTGTTCAATGATCAAGAAGGTCAGGCCATCGGCATGCAATCCTTGAAGTAATTCAATGGCCTTGCCCACTTCACTTTGATTCAGGCCTGCCATCACCTCGTCGAGCAACACAATTTCGGGCTCAAGGGCCATGGCGCGCGCCACTTCCAAACGCCGGCGCTCGCTCAATGTCAGGTCCCCCGCTCGCCGACGCGCAAGATGCGCCAAGCCCACGCGCTCTAAAACGACCATGGCTTTTTCGGTTGCAACCGCCATCGAACTGTGACGCATGAAAGCACCAATCATCACATTCTCAAGTGCATTGAGTGCAATCAAGGGCTTGGCAATTTGAAACGTACGGCCCATGCCTTGTCGAGCTCTGTCATGCGGTGCCAATTGGTTGATGACTTGACCGCGCAGTTTGACTTCCCCTGCCGTCGGTTCCAATTGGCCTGTGAGCAAATTAAAGAAAGTTGTTTTACCTGCACCATTGGGACCAATGATGCTGACAATTTCACCTTTTTGAACCGTCAGCGACACGCCATCGACGGCCTTCAAACCCAAGAAGTGTTTGCTGACGTTGTTCACTTCTAACAGTGGAGTGCTCATGATTGCCCCTTTTTACTGCGCCAATACTTCACCAGATCTTCAACGGCACCCACAATCCCGCGCTTCATAAACAAAGCGGCCAAGACCATGAGCAGGCCCAATACGGCCAAATTGACACCTGGCAATGCATTGGCCAACTCTGCACGCAAGAAGTTTTCAAACGGCACAATCAATGCAGCACCTAACAAGGGACCCGCAATGGTGCCAACACCGCCAATGAGTGCCAGGAGCGCAAACTTCACACCCACTTCTTGCAAATTGAACAAGGTTGGTGGATCGATAAATCTCAAATACATGGTGAACAAGGTACCACCAATGGCTGTTAATGCCGCACTCAAAGCCATACCTTGCAACTTCACTTGCAACACATGAATGCCGGAAGCGCGCGCTGAGTCTTCATCTTCACGGACAGCCAGCAGGTAATAACCCAAGCGACTGCGTCGAACCCATACTGAAATGGCAATGACCAGGGCTACAAAAGCAAACATCAACAGCGCATACTGCCAACGCTCTTTGAAAATCATATTTTGGAAACCTGCTTTGAAAGGAATCATGAGGCCCCTGGGGCCGCCCGTGATGGAATCAAAGTGATTGGCAATCACAAAGGCTACTTCATTGAAAGCCAAGGTGGCAATCGCAAAGAAGGGTCCACGCAATCTGAACGTAGGCCAAGAGATCAAGACTGAAACCAGTGCGGCTACAGCAGCGGCCATTAGCATAATGCCCCAAGGAGACCACCCCAAGGTGATGTAGAGCTTGGCAGTCATGTAGGCGCCAATGCCAAAAAACACGCCGTGACCTAGGGAGAACTGACCACCAAAGCCACCAATGATGTTCCAAGACGAGGCCAAGCCTGCCATCAGATAGGTAAACGCAATGATGTTCAACCAATGCGGATCCTCAATCAGAAGCACGAAGGGTAAAAAGGCCAAGGCCATTCCGCCAAAATACTTCAGCCAAACAGATTTGCCCGACTCAATGACCGGGTCATGATTTGTATCAATTTTGTTCACGGAATCCCACTTCTTCGGCACCCACCTGGCCCATCAGGCCTGCAGGACGCACGATCAATACGACCAGGAAAATTAAGAACCAAACGGCGCTTTTAAGCGCGGGGTCGATGTAATAACCAGCAAAGGCTTCCACCACGCCCACAATCAATCCGCCAAAGTAGGCACCCCACACACTGCCCAAGCCACCCAACACCACCACCGCAAATGCAGCCATGATGAAGTTACCACCCACCGCAGGTGTAATTGAATAGATGGGGGTGAGCAATGCGCCAGCCATTCCAGCCAAAGCCGCGCCAATGCCAAAGGTGATTAAAAATGTTTTCTCAACATTGATCCCCATCACCCGGGCAGCACGTTTATCTTGTGTAACAGCTCGAATGGCTTTGCCCATCATGGTTTGACGTAAAAAGACATGAAGACCAATGGTGATGAGCGTGGTAGCGACCAATGTGACAAGTCGCACCACACTGATTTTGAGTTCTCCCACCGATAAGACTTCGGCACCCATCGTGCCGCCAATGCTAAAAGCCTCTCCGCGGGACATCGCCAGCATGATGTTTTGAAACAGCATGAGCAAGCCAAAGGTGGCAAAAATTTGCATGTTGGATTCATTGTGCAAAGGCTGAATCACCAAGCGCTGTATGGCCACGCCTAGCAAGCCCACCAAGGGGGCAACCACCAGCACAGACAAATAGGGGTTCAGCCCCAGCTGAACATAGGCCCAGTAGCAGCCATACATTCCAAACATGACCAACTCACCCTGGGCAAAGTTAACAATTCGCACAACGCCAAAGATCAAGTTCAGGCCAATGCTGACCAGGCCATAAATGCCCCCTAGGAGCAAGCCAAATACCAATACATTCAGGAATTGATCCATGATCCACTTTCAATTATTGGATCAGCCACCCCAGCTGCAAAGCAAGCAGGGGTGAACTGAAACGGAGTCGACTCTAATTAGGGACGACCCAATGGTTTGACTGTCACCCCTGGCAAAGCAGCGTTCTGTGGAAACACCGTGACCATTTTTCCAGACTGCCACTGTGAGGCTGTAAACCATGCACGAACGTTTTGCATGTTCTTGTCAAACTTGATACCAAAGCCAGATGGATAAGTGCTTTCTGGCTTGTCCATTTTGGCTGCTGCGGCGCGAACCTTTTCTGGATCAACACTGCCCGCCAACTTGATGGCTTCAAACATGATCAAGGTGCCAGAATAAGCGGCCATGCCCTGAGGCGCAACAGGTTCTGATTTGTATTTGGCGCGATAAGCCGCCAAGAACGCTCTGTTACCAGGTCCAAAAGCTTCGGTAACGTCGTTGCTGCGTGGATAGCCAATGACCAAAACACCTTCAAGGTAGGCTGGACCAATGGCTTCCAAAGTTTCGGGCGTGTCACCCGTACCCACAAACAAAATAGCACCGGGTTTGAAACCTTGATCACGGAATGTGCGGAGAAGCAAGTTGCCATCTGGCACATAGCCAGTCTGAACAAACACATCGGGAGCCGCTTGCTTGGCGCGCAACACGGTGTCGTTCAAGTCAATGCTGCGTGCAGAGTGAGCGCCAATGCCAACAATCTTTGCCCCCATTTCAGTCAGCAATTTCTTTTGTGCTTCCACAATGCCCGTGCCATAAATGGAATCTTCGCTTTCCAACCAGATTTTCAAATCCTTGATGTCTTTTTTCAGGTTGGCCGCAATCAAATTGCGCAAAACATTGGCTGAGGTTGTGGCAAAAGCCGCACCGTCTGGACCACTGCGAATGAAGTTGGGCAAGCCGCGTTCGGTGAGCGCGGTAGACACCGCATTGGTTTCCCAATACAGCTTGTTGTAGCGCATGGCTGCGTCACTGGCCGTCAGTGAAATACCGCTGATGTAGGTTCCCATGAACATGTCTACTTTATCTTTGGTGGCCAATTGCTCCACCGTGGCAATGCCTTGTTGTGGATTAGATGCATCGCCACGTATCAGTTCCACTTTCTTACCCAATACACCACCCGCTGCATTGATTTGATCCACTGCCAACTCATAGCCCCGAGTGACCTCGGTGCCATAAAGTGCCAGAGGACCACTGTAGGGGTTGATGGCACCAATTTTGAGGGTCTGCTGCGCGCTCACTTGGGAGGCAAAGCCCAAGCCCAGCGCCAGTGCCAACCCCGCCATGGTTTTCAAAGTCTTCATACCTGTCTCCTTTTAAAGTTTTCAATCAACGACGTTACCAACTCGGTTAAGCAGCAGAAGAACGTCAGGTTCTGGCTGCTTTTTTTCACACACTTCAAATTCAATCTACAAAACGCCCACCGCTTTACCCACTGGCCAAAAAATACCGCCACTGGTCAGTCCGCCATCGACCGCCAAGTCCACACCGGTGATGTAAGCTGACTGTGGTCCTAGCAAAAAGAACATGGCATCGGCCAGTTGATCGGCGCTGGCCATGTGCCCCATGGGCGTGATGTGCTGCAAGGCATCAAACAGTTTTTGGTTGTTTCGAATCATCTCGGTGTCGACCACGCCAGGGCAAATGCAATTGACCCGCACACCGGCAGAAGCCAGCTCCATGGCAGCACTTTTGGTGAGCCCTCGCAACGCCCACTTGCTGGTGGTGTAGGCTGCAGAAAAATAACCCGTGAGTCCTACCGTGGAGGAAATACTCACAATGGCGCCTCCTTTGGGCATGAGCGGTGCCAGGTGCTTGATGCCTAAAAACGCGCCTGTTAGATTCACTTGGAGCACGCGCTCCCACTCACTCAAATCAGTCTTGGTGACAGTGTTGCGCACACCTGTGATACCTGCGTTGTTGACCAAAGCAAACAGGGGCTCTTCTCCGGCTTTAAGTTTTACCTCAAGGTCATGCCAAGCATGTGGATCTGCAACGTCCATGGCGTGAACCGTTAACTTGCCAGCCAAGCCCTGAGCCTTGTGTTTCAAATCTTTCCAAGCCTCATCGGAACTGGGCAGTCGGTCCAAGACATGCACATGTGCCCCTGCTTGCATAAGCTGTAAGCTGATGGCCGCACCTTGTCCGCGGGCACCCCCTGTGACAGCCGCCGCTTTGCCGATCCAATAATTTTGAGTTTCCATGTTGTTGTGTCTCACTCAGGTTTGATACCCGCGCCCAGCGCAACCCGTTTAAATCGCTCGGTCTCATCCAACTGAAATTTCCGCATGTCATCACCCGATAGTGGCAAGGGGTCTGAGCCAATCTTCGCTATGAAGGCTTTGCCTGCCGGCGATGCAATGATTTTTTTAACGCTATCGACAAGTTTGGCAGTGACTGCTTCGGGCGTTTCTGAACGGATATAAATAGACGTCCATGTGTAGTTCACATATTCGGGATAACCACTTTCCTTGATGGTTGGAATTTCCGGGTAATCGGGATGACGCTTGTCGCCAGAAACTGCAATGGCTTTGAGCTTGGAAGCCTTCACTTGAGGAATCGCAGCAATCAAATCGCTGACGCCCCAATCGAGTTGATCGCCCATCAATGCTGTAAACACTTCTGGCGCACCTTTGTAAGGCACATTGATACTTTGAGTGCCAGACACACTAGAAAACCATTCAGCCGACAAATGGAAACCGGCTGTATAAGTGCCCACATTCAATTTTTGTTTGCTGCTTTTAGCAGCACTGACCAAATCGCTCACATTATTGATTTTGGAATTGGGTGACGCAATGAAAATCATCATGCCTCGCGCCAAACCCGATACAGGCTTAAAGTCTTTCACAGGGTCGTATGGCAAATCTTTCACCACAGAGGGGTTCACAGCCATGTGGGTGTTGGTGGCCAAGAACAATGCATAGCCATCTGCAGGCGCTTGCTTGACGGCCATGGCCGCAATCACGCCATTTGCACCGGGTTTGTTTTCAATCAAAACGGGTTGCCCAAACAAAGTAGACAGTTGCTCGCCAAAGAAACGGGCGGTGGTGTCAGAGCCACTGCCAGGGGAAGTGGGCACCACAATTTTGAGGGGCTTGTTGGGATACTGCGCAGTTTGAGCTTGCGCACTCGTCCATACAGACAAACACAAACACAAAGCCAAATTCAGAATGCGTCTCAAAGTCATCATGCGCTCCATTTCATTGTTGAAATTATCTTGTCTCAAATGCATTACAGGGGTCGAAAGCGAGGAATGGCCAAGCCTTGTTCTTTTTCAATAACCAACTGCAAAGCTTGATCAATTTTCAAAGATTCAAAGTCTTCAACGCCAACGACGTTGCTAATCAGTCGAGCCCCTTCTGCCAACTCCACGACAGCCACGGCATAGGGTAATCGTTGAGCGAAGGCGGGGTGATACGCCATGTGATAAACCACCCAACTGATCAGCTTGGCTTTGCCTGAAGCTGCTTGCCATGTCCACTTGTCTTCCAGGCAATGAGGGCATTCACTTCGAGGCGGGAGCCAGTTGTGAGCGCAGCAAGTGCAATGTTGAAAGCTCAGATGACCTTGGGCCAGACTGTCCCAATAGGGCTGATTGAGCTGATTGAACTCGGGCATTGGAATGTTGAGATCGGTGTTTTCCAAAACGGTACTCCTCAGTCTTGTCCAAGCAACAACGTGGCATGCGTGTGCATGATGCCGCCCTGATTGCTGATTGCGCAAGTTCGCGCATTTTTCACTTGATTGACTGATTCGCCGCGCATTTGGCGAACGCCCTCCAGCACCAATTGCAAGCCTGGCATGCCCGTTTCGGACAACAAGCCACCGGCGGTGTTGATAGGCAGCTCGCCGCCCAACTCAATCCGACCCCCTTCGACAAATTTTCCGCCCTGACCTTTGGCGCAAAAACCATAGGCCTCCAATGTCATGAGCGCCGCAATGGTGAAGCAATCGTAAATTTGCGCGACATCGATGTTTTTGGGTGTGAGCCCTGCCATCTTGAATGCAGTGTGTGCAGACTTTTCTGCAGCGGAGGTGGTGAGGTCATGGCGCAGCGCCACTTCCCAAGAAGTCTGACCCTGGCCATAGCCCAACACGGGAACAGGTTTGGCCACACCCAATGTTTTGGCACGCTTGGCGCTCATGAGAACCACAGCGGCTGCCCCATCTGACACCAAACAGCAATCGTCTCGACGCAGGGGAGCCACAATGAGGCGCGATTCTCGGTACTGCTCTAAGGTGAGCGGCTTGCGCAATTGCGCATTCGGATTGGCAGCGCCATGCTTACGGCAGGCTACGGCAATGGCGCCCAGTTGATCACTCGTGGTGCCAAATTCACCCATGTGACGGCGCGCAATCATGCCGTAACCTGCAGGCGTTCCGAACCAGCCATAGATACTGTCGTCGCCCCAGGCTTTTTCATAGGCCTGACGTGTTCCCGTAGCAGGGTTATCGGCCAAGCAGACCACGGCCACTTCGCACTGCCCTGCATCAATGGCCATGGCCGCATACCCAATCATGCTGATGTTACTGGCACCGCCCTGATCCCACACACCGCCAATGCGCGGCACGATGCCCAAAGACTCGGCGAGTTTTTGGCCGTACATCATCTCGAACTTGGAGGTTGGAAACTT
>Ga0114974_10000837_pt1 | contig 24884 bp, 18 predicted proteins | sample S_130206_EF_Meta_FD_87318 | JGI IMG/M metagenome (GOLD analysis project Ga0114974, IMG submission 87318) | Freshwater microbial communities from Lake Simoncouche, Canada to study carbon cycling - S_130206_EF_MetaG | ecosystem: Environmental > Aquatic > Freshwater > Lake | place: Lake... | reverse complement strand
ATCAAGACTGACCTTAACAAGAAAAATGTAAAGGATGTTAACAATGAATTTGAATGAAGGCTTTCTAGGCCAAAAAATGCGTGAAGTCTTCAACGATAATTATTTTAATCCTGGGAGACAGCCATCGGGATTTTTACCTCCATCCGGCTTTGATATAAGTAACAGCCAGAAGGGCGCTACCTCCTATTCTACAGGAGTTCCAGTTAGCGAAAGGCACCGACAATTTTTTGGTATGGGAAATAGACCATACACTATTAGATAGATATCATACCACCGCCGGCACATTTTGGACAGCTTGATTCATTCTTGCCGTTCCTTACTAAACCACTACCTCTACAAATTGGACAAGGCCTAGTCGTGTCTGCGTAGCCATTTTGGGAAAAATTAGCAAATTTATCGGATTTACTCTCTTGAGCCATCTTTTTAAACCGCGCTTGTAATTTATCGTCATTTTCAGCTTTATTGATCATAATGTGCGTTTCGCCGAGACCATCTACCCTTTTCTGTGGGATAGCGATCGGTTGGCCGCCTCGCCCTTCAACCATGGCCATTTTTACTTTCCCGATCCTAGCGTTTTCGGGTAGCTTATCTCCTAGACTATTAAAATCATATGATTGATGTGCCGAGACATTACCCATTTCCGTCGATCCCCCCACCGACCTCATCACTTTTTTATCGATTATCTCTGTCGGGATCATATTTTCGTCGTCTTCCGTTATTATTTCTTTTGTAATTTGTACTCTGGCAGGCTGGATGGTCGGTTGATTAGGAATATGAAAAACCTCGGGTGCTACGTGTATCTCCGTGGCCGTAAGAATCGATTTGCTGGACGGATTTAAAAGGCTAGATAGATCTATACTATATCCCAACTCTTTAGCCTGCTTTATCAAATTATCTAGATCTACTTTCTTCTGGGCATATGCTTCCTTAAGCTGTTTAATCGAAGAATCTGAATGAGCTTCACATAAATGGATGTCGACTTTTTTGCCGTCTTCCATCTGTATTGTTAGTTGAGAATTATCGCTGGCATCGCCGGTACATAAGAAACATTTCATAAAGGACCTCCATGACTAAGTACACTATCATCGACATAGATCTAAATATTAATATTGATGAATTAGCGACGGAGAATGCTCTGTATTTGACAGGTAAAGCCGGCGAAATACTTAAAGATACTATCCAAGACATTAAAGATTTAGCAGGTGCTGTCGAAGATAAAAAGAAAGAAAAAGACGTAGACAATGATTTTATTTATAAACTATTTAAAGATAACAAAGGCAGATTGACCAAAGCCGATCTTTCGCAATATATTCCTACAAGATTCAAGACTTTCTCGACGATGATTATGAGATTTGGGAATTACCTTAGAAGGAGAGGAGAATTCGAGTATCTTCGCAAAGTAGAAAACAAGGATGAATTTGCGTATTATCTTGAAAGTATGCCATCAGACAGCGACACGCTTACTTCTCAAGAGCAGCCTTAAAAGATTCTATGTTTTCTGGGGTGTCAATACCTATTGTTTCATAGTTTATCCTTACCATTTTTATGGCATAGCCGTTCTCCAGCCAAGATAATTGTTCTAGATTTTCAGATTTCTGATAATTGCTGCTAGTCGGTAAATCTGCCAGCACATCTCTCTTATAGCCATATATTCCGATGTGTTTACACGCAGAAGTGAATCCACCGTGTGGTATTGATGATCTACTGAAATATAATGCCATGTCAAATACGTTTAATACCACCTTAACAGTATTCGGATCATTGTATTCTGCTTCGTTTTTGATGAAAGAATAGGCGCTTGCCAATACTATATCATTACTTATTTCGCCGAAAACGGCGTCGATACTATCGGCCTTAAATAGTGGTTCATCAGCTTGAAGATTTACTACTCTTGCATAGCCATTAAGCAATTCTTTTGATATATGCCTAACACGCTCGGTGCCGTTATTAAATTGTGGGGTCCGAACACAATCTACATCATAACCAAGACTATCGACGAATCTTTTAATATCTAAGTCTTCTGTCGCTACTATTATGCGATTTTTCTTCTTGCTAGCCAAAGCATTTTCAATAGTATACTGGATGATCGGCTTGCCTTTAACTTCGATAAGCAGTTTCTTCTTTAGCCTAGTCGATTTTAATCTGGCTGGAATAATAATAGCATTTGATTTAATCATTTTTTAAATCCGGTGTCAAGGGTATTTAATAATCTTAAAAAACAACTCGCAACATCTAGACAAGGGTCCCATATAGCATAACTACCAATCGGATGTATATTCTCTTTTTTGAATATGCTTATGTCGATAGTATTCCCAAGCATTAAAGCCTGTTTAACCATAGTACCGTCTATTATTTCGAATTTTTTAAGGAAATTTTGCATATATATACCAGGGTGTAACATGTCTTTCAGAAAATAAAAAAGGTAACGACTCGGCGCGATGTTTGATACTTTAAAAAACTCGATATTACTGTCTGCTACCATGATCTGGTTCGCGCCCTCGAAATCTAATTCTTCGGTATACAAATGCACATAATGCATGTCTTTTGATTTTAGTAAGCTGGTACGTCCTGTAAGACCATAAAGTACATCAGCAGGGATGGTGCTAATAATGTTATCATATGGTTTTCGTTCATCGCCAAAGTAAATGTATCCGTCTCTGATCGAAGTCGGTAGGCCAGCGGTAGCATTTTGCTTTAGCATTGGTAAGTATAGATCTAATAGTGCTTTATATATTTCACTTATTCTAACATTATTATAGATCTGAAAGATGTCTTTTTGTAAGAAATATGGTATGCTCTGGCCTGGCACATCATTACCATACACTTTATCTAACCAATCATTTATTACTATCTTGTCGCCATTTGTTGACAGTATTCCATTCATAGACCATGATCTTTTATAAAATATCGAATTTACTAATTTACCTGGTAATAATTTATCTATAATATAGTCTAGGCGTTCATGCCTGCATAAGAAGTTATCATCTAATGGTGGGTTGCTTGAGAAAAATCTGCTTTTATAAAAAGGTACTACTTGCCAATCAGCCCCAAGAATATGTCGAGCAGTTAGACCAACTATGCCAGACCCTAAGATGTAATTCATATGCTTATTCTAATAGGTCATCGTCATTGAATGGTTCACTAGCTAATTTCATGATGTTGTCTTCATTCGAAACGACATCATTAGTCTTTGCTTTAATATCTACCTTACATAGTTTTTTGGGCGTTACTTTTTTATTAGCCTGAATAGTTCCAGTTTTTACCGGTGTGCTAGCTATTTGAGGATATAAGAAGGTATTTAGACTGAGGTCTTCAAGAAATGGATTTTGGAATGGATCTTCGTAATGTATACTATTGGTCTGTATTTCATCTCTTGTTTTTCTAACACCTTTAAAGCATTCACAATAGTAGTAACCATTAAGGTCATACATATCTATTATTTCGACCAAAGAGGCGCAGTCAGGGCATGTTAGAACAGCTTTCGTAGCTCTGACTTGATCACCAAGCGCGCTTTTCTTAGTGTGCTGATCAACCATATAAGAATTCCATTCTATCGGCCTCGCATGCGCTAAGACATTGTTCAATAGTATTTCATGTAAATCGTATGGGTTAGCTGGTAACATTCCAATTACTTCCTTCTTGATTTTTATGCTTTTCTTTTCTTATAGCGAAGCTATTAAAGATTTCTGGTGTTAGAAAGATTTCTATCAATTTTTTATCAGTATGTACGTCAGCTTTCCTAACATATTTAATAGACCCACATTTACACACTGTAGTTGGGGAGTGGGCTTGGAGGCCACATTGCTCGCAGGTGAATGGTACGCCGGTTTGTTTGACAGTAGCACCAGTAACAGTAGCATAATAATATGTTTTTAATAGCATAAGGTCTTGACCAGACAAATCACAATATCTCGAACCTGTCTTTTGACTTGTTTTTTGGTTGATTTCTACTATTTTGTCTTGAAGTTTCTCATAGCATAAACTGCAATAATCGAACGTGTCGACCACTGGCGACGAATCTAAATCTCTTAATGATAAATGCTGTCCGAATTTCGATTTTGCGCTTCTAAAATCTATCGAATAGTATGTAAAATCTTCGTGGAACTGTAGCCCGCAACCGTCACATTTAATCCCGTCTTTCGTCGGCAGCTGCATTAATTTGCTTTCTCTTCAGGATGTTTATCGAGGTATTGCGCCGTAAAGAAAAACTATTTCTCTCTCCATCATAATCGACAATTACTCTAATTCCAGCGCCAATAACTAATTTAGTCTTGTCTAAACCCGATAATTCTTTAGACCACACCATAATGCTTGTCTTTAACATACCATCAGACGCAGATATCTTGGCGTATGGCTTATTATTCTTAGATGTAGCGTATTCTATATTTACAATTATACCTTCGATGGCTATGATGTCTTGGCCTGATTTCGCATTAGATTTTGCGGCAGCGATTGTAAGGTCACCTCTACTGTAAAACAGCCCTAAAGGTGAATCGATATAATATCCCAAATATTCGTTCTGAAATTCTAATCTTTCCTCGAAACTAAAATCATCACCGATAGCGCCCAGAACGGCACCAAAATCGATGATTGGCTCTGGTTGCCAATTCTGTAATTTCTTAGGTATAACCTTCTTCTTAGGGTAAATCATTCTGTATTCGCTGACGAGTCTTTCCCTCTCAGCCGCAATAGAGCCCTCATTCCATCCTTGTTTAGAAATAATGAGGTGGGAGATGAAGCTTTTAGTCTCCTTTGCTTCTGGCCCATTGCCATACTTCGTTTGATAATAAACCCACAAAGCCTTGCTATTATTGTGTCTTTCAAGATTTCTGAATGCCCCAAGCTTAATTAACCGTTCTAATACCGTTTTAGATTTTATCCCGGTCTTTAAAATAAAATCGTCCATGCTTGCATATTTGTGTGTAGTAATTAGACACTCAGCTATTTTTTCACCAAATCCCTTTATACTGCTGACACCTACAAATATCGTGTTATCTTTTACTATGAATTTTAATGACAAATTATTGATATCGATGGCTTCAAACCGCAACGGATCGTCTGATCTGCTAGAACCGAGTTTAGTTATCGCTGTTGGTTTCCACTCTTCAGACCTCGCTACACCCATATAACGCACAAGCTTATCCGGATGACAATCATTCATGACCGAAGCCCAGAACTCTGGAGCAAAATGTGCCTTTAAAAATAGACATCGAAGCGTTACTAAACAATAAGCGACAGAATGTGATTTATTAAATGCGTAGCGACCAAAGGACACCATTTTAGACCAGATAGCACGAGCTTCGTCTTCACCAATGGTTTTAGATGCGCCTGCCACCCATTTCTGCTCAACGCTTCTTAGTTTATGTGTCCATTTTTTAGCAACGGCCTTTCTAGTCTCTTGGGCTTCTGGTGCCGTGAAACCCGCAAGCCTTTGCCATAGTTGTGTCAATTGCTCTTGGTAAACTAATTGTCCATATGTTTCTTTTAGAATGTTATAGACTTCTGGATGCATACGCTTCTTCCAAGCCATGGTGGGATCATCACGGTTAGCCATGGTTTCTGGCAGCGCGGCGATCGGTCCTGGGTGGCCCATGGCATTTATTAACATTAAATCTTCAAAATTTCTAACACCGTGAGCTAGTAGGGACATGGCCAATTCGGTATCGAATTGGAAGATGCCATCGCATTTTTGTGTATTTGCTAACTTTAGAGCACCATCGTCATCGAGACTTATAATATGCTTAACACCGGAAGCATCGATAAAAAAGCCGGCTTTACGTTGTTTAGGATCGATATCTTCCCAGCCCGATAAATTCTCGCCAAAATTAATATTACGGTTAAGCTTGACCATCTCACAACATCTAAAAATATATTCTAAGGTTTTTAATCCTAGCCAATCCCATTTTACATATCCGAATTTAGACAATTGTGTGCTTCTACCCTCTGTCCACATGCTAACCCAGTAGCCTTTATTACTACTCTTGGCCATGGGTATATTACCGAACAGTGCTCTGTCTGTTATTAACAATGCGCCAGCGTGCATGCCCATGTTTCTTATTCTGCCCACAAGTTTTATCGCTGATGCTATAATTTCTGGGTTTTTAGTGGCAAAATCTTTAAGAACTGGAAGTTCTTCGATAAGTTGGCCGATAGTCGGAGCGTCTGTAACGGATTGCTTACACGATGGGCATACAGCTTCGCCGTGGATAATGCCACACTCGGTCTCAGCGCCTTCCTTTAAAAATTTACCTCTGCAGACTGATATGCCATTTTCTGGTAAATCATCAGCGTGCTCTGGTAATTGTGTGGTCGTTCTTTCAGCATCAAATCTAGACATTATTCCGAGAGCCACAGAGACATCAATTATCGCGGATTTGAATTTATAAGTTTGCCATGTGCCAACACTGCACACAGAACCATAACTATCCTCTGATTTTTGGCCGTATTTTGAAATAACGTATTCTTTTAGATGATCTCTGGCCCCTGGCAAGCAATCTATGTCGATATCCGGCATGTCGGAATCTCTGTAGATTCCTGTCGGCATTTTACCGTTGTTTTTGTCTTTGTATTTAAGAACATCATTAGCTGATATGCTTGTCATTATATCACTATGGTCTGTAGAAATCGGGTCTACAGCCACAAGATTTAAAAGATATGGTAGCAATAAACGATTCGGATTTTTTTCAAAAGATGTACCGTCGGTCACTAATTCTAGCCAGTAACGTTCTGCTCCTTGCTTTTCAATCTCATAAATTTCGAATTTTAGCCTGTCTTTATATATTTGTGGTTTGTCTGAAACGATTTCACTAGCCTTTTCGACAATTTCTTCCCAAGATTTAATGTTTTGCATTTAAATGGTTCGTAAGCCCAGAAGTAGAGGTAAAGCTTTTACCGCATTTTTTGCAGCTAAGCTTCTTTATATCATTTTCAATACATTTTGACTCTTCAGCTGACGGAACAGAATCAAAATCGACGACGAAAGGTCTTTTAACGGTTATTTTTTTGGTTTTTTCGTCTTGGTGCGTTATGGCATAGTATAAATACTGCCCCTTAGAACGTATATCTTTTATCGTTTTAAGTCTTTCTTCGTTAGACTTTAGTCTTACTATATTGATAATATTTTCAGTATGCGCTTCCATAATGATGAAAGCATATTTATCGTACTCACCTTTATGGTCCATAACTTCCTCTTAATATATATAGAAGATCTCTACTATACTGCCAACTGCTAGTAGTTAAGCATTTAATCGATTAAAACTGTGCCGGTATCGTGATACTCTGATTTTGACATTAAATATTTCTTGATTTTAGTAACATAATCATTGTCTAAAGCTAGCATGTTTGCATCAAAAAGCACACTGTTATGGCGTTGACATATTTTGATAATACGTTTCTTTAAATCATCATAATATAATTGCTTATCGTTTGACACGCCATATAAATCGTTTGATTCAAACCCCAACATACTGATTCTGATTGTCTGATTAACATCTTTAATCGCAGATAAACCTACTAGAATAGCTTGATACTTATATATAGTATCATCAGTCATTTTTAATTTAAATGCGATATCACGCCGTTGTGTCTTCTTTTTTTTGCCATTCTTCTTAATTAATGTAACGACAATCTTGGAATTTATTTTAGAATTATCTAATCTGTTTATTTGCATTTCTAACATATCTGGTTCCCATTTACATCTTTTATTTTAATTTCTTCAGAGAGACCACAGAAATTAAATAATGTCATCGCTTTAGCGACCTCAACTATAGCTTTGTCATATTTATCTTCTAGCTTAGTTACACCCACTGACTTAACATCTATCGTATGAGAATTAAGAGAATTTCTGGTATTAAGCATTGCTGATCCTAGTACTTTAGCTGAATCGGTGGCCTCTTTTTCTAGACGATCGATGGTCTCGACAATACTGGAAATGATATTGTTTATAATGTTTATTAGCAAATCGAAAGATTCTTTTTCTATCCTGACTTTATCGTCATCTACAAGAATATCGATGAATTTTAGTGAAAAGCAACATAATGTTTCTGTTGGTTTTTGCATAACTTTTAAATGTGTTTTTAAAGCGTGTAATAAATACTTCTGCAAACTAATCTCCTTTTGTCATCTTGACATTAAGCATATAGCCACCGCGGCTCGGTGCCAAAAACCTATCAAACGAAAGACCCCAAGAAAGCGGGTCAACAGATGTAATATTTAATAGGTAGCATATCAAAGAACCACCAGCGCTGCCTCTAGCTGTGAAAGGCCAGCCTTGTTCTTTGCCATATTCGATAATATTCTTAGTAATCAGGAAGTAACTAGCAAAACCTTTCTCTATGAAGCGATTTAATTCGATCTTGGCTTGGTCTAAGTACGTGACTTCTCGTCCATCGATCAAATATTTAAGTTCGTTTTTATGAAGTCCTAGTGATATAAGCTTGGATGCGACCAAACGCCGTAATTCATTATCAGCGTCTACAATGGTCGGTATTTTTGGGTCCGTATCGAATTCGATATTTTCGCATTTATCAGCTATTTCAAGAGTATGGTCACACATTAATTCGAATTCTCTAGCAGTATATCCTTTTGAATATTCAGTGCCATTATATCTACTCCACAGTTCGCTTCGCTGTTTGAAGTATTGTTCGTCACTGTTTGTGTGGAATAGATCAGGAGAGTCAACAGTTACGTCTTGAGCTATCGCCATCATGATCTTCTGGATTTGAAAATCTTTTCTTTCCATGTAATGTGAATCGTTTGCCAACACAGTCTTAATTTTGAAATGCTCGGCTAACATGATCGATGTCTGAAATACAAACATATCGCCTTCTACTCCAGGCATTTGTAATTCTATGTAATAGTCTTCTCCGAACGCTTCCTTAAATTTTTTAATGTTGGCGATAGCGTTCTCTAGTCTTTCTTTACGGCTAATTTCCCTAATAACATCGCCGGCTTTATTAACTATCGATTTAGTACGCAACTCATGACTCACAGGGCCATTAAGGCAACCAGACAGAATGATGAGTCCTTCGCGATATTCGCACAGCTTTTCGAACCATATGCGATTATACTGTTTGATAGATACGCCAAAAAGGCCTGTCTCATATGCTTGAGTGGTTAACTTTAAGAGATTTTCGAATCCGGTCTTGTTTTTACAAATTACTGTGAGATGTCTATTTCTGATAATTCTTCCTGCTAGCTCTGGATTCTCTTTTCTCCATTCTTGTGATCTAACATTAATTCCGCTTGCTAAAAGCTCTTGCCTTTTTAGTTCGAAATCATTGTAGTATATCTCACACCCGGGAATGTATTTAATACCATATTGTTTAAAAGCAGCGTAGGCTTCAGGAACACTAGCCATATGACCGTGTTCGGTAATAGCCATCGCTTGATACTTCCTTTTATAACAAGCTTCGGCATATTGGGCCGGAGAGGCCACACCATCGAGCATACTGTAAAGTGTGTGTGAGTGAAGATGAACAAAATCGGATGAGCCCTGATATTCCATATTATCTCCTATACTATGAAGATAATACGGTTTCTAATCCATTTCTCTTACCTTTTGGAGCTTTGATCTTCTCGAAAGATGCCATGATATTTGGATATCTTATGTTAGAAGTGTAGACTTCTTGTGTATTCAGAAACATGGTGGCGAGATTTATGAGGTCGTCAGGCGTTGCCATCTTTATATCCACATGCTGCTCTTTTAACCGACCAAGAAAGCTATCAATAACTCTAGTTTCATTAGGGTTCAATATAGCGATCCGATCTCTAAGTCTTCTTAGAAAAAGTTCTAGACCTAATTCACCATTTTTTTGGCGATGTACTTCGAAATTATCTCTAAGATTTGGCAAAACTACTCTGTCGATTGTTTCTAAATTGAGTAATTCAACATCATATACTTTTAATAGTCCGCCAATATGATCGTTTTTAAATAGATGAGCGACGAATTCTGATAAAAGAGTGGTAAGGTCCTTTATTACTATCGATTCTCGTCCTTGTAGGAAGAAATTTACAAAAAGTTTCAAATTAAAAATGCCATGAGCCCATAAGGTGTTCTTAAACAACCAATCATCGATATTTTGAATAGCAAGCCGAGCTCCGGTTTGGTCATGTACTGTAAAATTATCCATGTCAATGATATATATAGTCTCTTTTAATAGAATCGCTACCAGACTACCATCGACATGGATTATATTCATTATTCGAACATCTCTGCTGCTGTCAAGCACCCAGCCGCAACTGTAAAGAGCGGTTTGTCTGCCACAGATACTTTATTTAAAACGAAAGGTAATTCATTATTATTAAATATCAAAGCCACGCGCTCAGCAAAACCCTTCGGGCTGCTAGTACCGCCAGCCATGTAAACATTAATGCCATTTTCGATTCTTGCCTGAGCCTCATTTTCCTTAAAACCGGCAACGATACCAGACACGACTTGATTTATAAGCACATCGTAGTGCAGCGATATGTCTAATTGAAGTCTATCTGCATATTGTATACCTGGGGTAAGATCTATATCCATTTTAACCTTAGATACTGTTGTGGGGGTTTCTTTACTACTCTTCTTCATGCTCTTCATGGCATGTGCATCATATCCATGCCTAATCGCTACATTCTCGTCTATCCAGTCTCCTGCCCCAACCCAGCAAAAGCTATAAACTTCTAAACCATACTTAACATATGTCACGGTAACTGTGCCGGCCCCCCAACTGATGCCGATACCAGAGCCATCTGGACTCTGATTAAGAACTATAGCATGACTCTCTTTTATTTTTTGAAGCTTTATGGCGCTCTGAGAATTATAGCTTTTAAGTATAATATCGATAACTCTTTCATGATATTCGATATTATTTGTTTTATTTAAAGCAGGAGCTGTTGTGCAATAACACAATGTTAGATTGTTATCGAACTTACCAACATCTCTCTCTGCTGTTTCTAAAATACCATGTATTATACTACTTAACACAGTCATCGACATTTCGTCGGGGGTGATGCCGCCTTCAGCCATCGGTCTTTTCATTGTGTCATTTTTAGAATAAGCAAGTTCTTCGGCGTCTCGTCCTAGTACGATCAGCTGATTCGATTCTTCATGTTTAAAATAATGTGCTGGTCTGCTGGTGCCATCGGATCGGACTTTTGTCGGATCTTTAAGCATGTTTTCTATAAATGCTGTAGCTCTTTCAAAAGGCCAAAACCCATTAATCTCGGAAATATAATTTATATCGCCGTTCTTGTTTTTAAACGAAGCAACGATAGTTTTTGTACCAATATCAAGCCCAAGATGCGGCATAGTAGGTTTCCTTTCGAGAGAAATTAAATCGCCCATTCTATATACTTCACCATCTTTAGGTAAAGATTTTATCCTAGGTGGGGTCTCAAATATCCCCAACACTAAGTCTTCTTTTGTCTTAACAGCTTCGTAATATTTCTTATCATATATGGTTTTGTGATACTCAGCATATTTCTCATCTGGTATTATTGCTCCCGAATATAATTGTTTTATTATTTCTGGTTTTTCAATCGGCTCTTCTTGTTGCGGTTTAGGTATAATCTTTTCTATTCTTTGAGGTTTTTCTTCGATTCTAATTGATGCTATAGCAGGCATGACATGAACAGGCGCTTTGATTATTAACTCTGGAACTTTTGGTTTCTGAGTAATCAATTTCGAATCATTTACAAGTTTTTTTATCGAAAAATCATGGATCATTTTGATCGGTTTTATTTCCAAAACCGCCAGCTGACTTAGGCGGTTTCTTTAGATTTGGCGCTATAGAGAATGGATCTAGATCGGGAACTTTTAGTGTTTCGAATTTTTTTACGGATTCTTTTTCATTAGATACTTGCTGATAACCGATAGTGTGTTGGTCGTTGTGTTTCGATGGTTCATTTTTATCTGTATTTATAATCTTGTTTAGTAATATGGTCGATTGCACCAATAATATCATAATAAGCGACATCATAATCATTAGCATTGATACGATTATTAAAATAGTAATATCAGACATAATGATTCCTCATCAATGCTACACCGAGCGATTCTGCTAACTCGCCAAGATTCCCTAATAAATTTAATGAATTCACATAGTCTTCACGATGGTATTCATTTTCCGCAATATAATACCCATTATTGTAATAGCTGCTGGTGATATGGCTTTTACCCTTCGACCATTTGAAGTCCGCCCCTAATATTTGGATCCTCTTGGGTTTAGCTGATATTAACATATGAGTCAAACAAATAAGAGGGTTATTGTCAAGAAAATAAAGACCTGTGGTCATTATGCTGTTTTTATCTGTAGTAGTGTCGATAGCGGCTACCTTATTCGTAACATCTCTTAATAAAACGAATTTATTTTGCATTTTATCATATATATAATCAGGTGCTATCAAAGACTGCTTATTATATGTGCTCAGGAGATCTGATAATATGTGTAACTCCTGAGTATAAACGAAGTCACATTTAAAAATCCTGCCAGCGAAATCGATGCCTATAACATAATCATAGTGAAAAATATTTATTGGCGCTATATCTTCTAGAGAGACGCCCGGATACAAAACCACGACGTTTTTGTCGCGGAATTTTCTTTTTAAGTCTCTGTTTATTATAAAATTAGGAAAAAAACGAGCATAATAATCATCCAAAAGCATATAGTTTCCTACAATGCGTTTTCTCTCTGCCATTGGCTGCGATAAAATATCACCAGCCATGTCAAAGCCATATTGTGATTTTAAGTATTTTACATTTTCTTCGTTTTTAGAAAATGCCTTAGAATCTGTTTTTATAGGTAAAGCATCATAAAAATAAATCTTGCTTCCTCTTCTAACTAGATCTATCGATAATGCTATAGCAGTTTCTGCCCCTAATACTAGAGGAATGTCGAAGCCTTCAGCACGTCTAAAAATATTTATATCAAAAATAAAAGCTGATGGGTTTAAGATGGTTAAGTCGGAAGTGCTATCTTTCTCTCTGATTATCTTAAAGTCGGGATCAAAGGTTAATCTTCCAGTTCTAGTGTTGTCGATATCACAGTTTAGGTCTATATCAATTATAGTAGAGTCGATAGAAACTATGTCTGATTTATTAGTAGCGATAAAATTTAATATGCTTTCATAAAACCCTGGTAAAAAATATGCTGAACCGTTTATGAAGAGCACAAAATTCGATGCTCGGCTATTTATGATATGATTTAATGATGCAGCATTGGTCGCTGCATTTTCTCTTAGTTCCATAAACTGTATACCATCTAAAACCATATTAGGTTTATGGTCAGTTTTATGGATTACAATTATTTCTTGGCGTTGTTCTTGGCCGAACACTGATAGTATGTTAAAGATGCTTGTATAGTCTATTTTACCATCGAAATATTGAATTATGGTTAGCACTGTTCAACCTAGTAGTAAGCTACTTTAAATGTTATAGTCGGTATGGCGAAAGCGCCTGTGAAATCCGAACTATTTACCCCATTAGGATTATATCTTGACCACAATCTCCAATCAAAAACGACACCGATGCGATATTCGCCATATATTCTTGGTATTTCTACTGTGCTTATTTGAGCTGGGTCGGTGTTGCATGATTTATTTCTAGATCTAATATATTGTAAGCATTCTGTATTACCATCCCAAGAGGGTAAAACATTATTAGATGAATCAGCCCCAAAATCTCTACATTGTATTCCGCTTTGAGTAAAATAAATCGTATCGGCATTCTTAAGAGGCTGGACTTTACAATATGTACTGGTGTTTAAGACAAGCGCCCAGTTATAAAAGGGATAAGTAATGTAGGCTCCGGCTATATGACCGAAATAATTCCACGAAGCCTTAATAGATGCGGATACTGACAACACCTTTATAATATTCTTATTATGGCCAATAACGGCCTTTATATCTTCTTCATTTAAACTGACGGTTGTCCAGAATTCAGCGTATTGAGAATTGCTTATATATTGGTTAGCTGTCCATTGCGCAGAAGATATAGAAGTCGAATTATTACCTAATGTATATGCGCTATTAGACAAAGGCCCAGTGAGCGTTGGCGCCAAAGCGTAGCTTATACCTCGACTGGTGTAGTCGCTTATTTTTTCGACAATCGCTTCAGGAGTATAATCATAAACGTCATATTGAAAATTAGCAGCTCTAGCTTTTTTCGTTTCTACTATTGATTTAATTTCTGCTTCTGTTTTAGCCTCGCTTATATTAGACATAGCGCAGCCTTTTGGAATATCCGATAACACATATCCAGCTTTAACTTTACATGTCTGGTTTTCTTCGATTTTATCGAATGAGAATATATAGTCGAGATAACTATTCGAACCGCTTATGGATAGTTCATAAAATGATTGGCAAATTAGAATCCTTCCGTCTGGGCTGACAGTAGCTTTAAAAGGAATAGTGCCATCCGCTGTAGAACAGGCCTGCTTATAGTTAAAAAATCCATTGCAAGGAGAAATCTCACTTAAAGCTATATTTATGGTGTAGGCTATTTCTTCAGATGTGTATTTTTTGTTGGTAAATTTAACAGCAAGAATACCAGAGTAGACAGGTATAACTAAGCCATCTGGCGCATCACTGTTATAGATGATAGTGCTTCTATTATACATCTTTATGAAGATGATAGGGTTTGTCTGACCTCCTAAGTCCCATACCCCCCTTTGGTGGATTGTATTTGGAGTATAACCATCACAACACGTGATGTAACCTAAAGTGTTTAATGTCTGAGACCTTGAAGCATTATTTGGGAAAATACTCGGGCACATCGCATTACCCAAGATCGAAGTTGAAAAGCCAAACCCAGAATTACAAATGTTCTGGTTTCCGAAATCGGTATTGCCAACTCTAGCCAGCGGAAAGATAGAAGCTGACGTGATGGCATTCGAAGACAAATTAGATCGCTGAGCATCAAATTGCCTTGTATCACCGCCAACTACTAAAAAGTCTACTGCAGCTTCTTCGTCTGGATTCGACGTGCATCTATCGGCAGTTAATACGAGTCTTTGATCAGAACCCACTGAAGCCCTAACAAATACTAATTGTGAATTTATAAATTCCGCGATTTGTGAAACGGTTGTCACTTTACCTGCTAAGAATGAGAAATTAAGCTCTTGCCATCGGCCATTTGCGACGTCCCCGAGCAATGGGCCATTGCTCCTAGTTTGCAATTTTACCGACATTTTAAAATATGGTAAAGAAAAACCAGCAGAGTAATTGCTGAAATCGAAAACACCGGCTTTTGACGTAATGAGAGGATAATCATTTCCAGCATAAGATGAGGTCTGATATCCAAGTATCGAGGCATAGTATTTGTGTGGTCCATACTTCATAAATTTAAGCTCTTTTAAGGATAAGGATCATCGAAAGTGATTTCTATCTGGCCGCTGCCATTATTTCGACCAGGCGAACCAATAGCTGTAATCGTCTTATAACCGTATTTAGTAACACCACTTGTCGTAAAGAATCTGTCGCTAGCTCTATCGCCTGTCTGGTCATTATTCTGCGGCGATTCAGGCCTATATGTTTTTAGCAATGTTGTGCCGTCTGATGAATAAACATATATTGCACCAACTAGTTCTTTAGTACCTTGGTATGGCGACAGTGGCGCCGTAATTACGATATTAGCCAATCCATCTCTAGTCGTTTTAATTTCTCTACCGAAGCCAGAAGCCTTGCCGTCGGGCGCCACAATTATACCAGTAGCTTCAAATGGTGTGGTGCTAGGCCCGGTTTTAGCGTACATTTTAACCAGCCCTGTGTCTGTGCCGACAGCTAATGTCATATATAATGTGTCTGGATTAATGTAGATTTTTACTGCCGTACCAAAGCCCTCGGTAACATTTTCTCCCATTAAGATATATGTGTCTGGTGTCGCTGGGTCACGCTCATCTACACGCCAGATCCATACCAATCCTTTACCATCGTAAGCTTTAGGAGCTCCTACAGCGATCCATCTGTTTCCAACAGTGCCTAGTATAGACACAGAATATCCAAATAATGGATATTTTAATTTAGCCTTATCGACAGTTGCTGCCAAAAAGTCAGCGCCCATGAAGATCGAGGCTTTTGTGTTATCCCAGCCAGTATAACTGTTATAATCCTTTGTCACATCTCTGGTATAAAGCTCTATCGCGCCAGTCCCATTGTTGGAGAATAGCGAGCCAACCACAAATGAAACGCCGTCTTCACTAATTGCAACGCTAGCTTTCCCTGTTACTGGGCCATTTGTCCCTGTGGCGTTCGATGAAAATATTACGCTTCTATCATATGGTGGACCGGCGAGCCACGCTTCGTGCCATTGGCCTGGTCCGCTATTTTGCAATCCTTCATCTAGCTGCCTAAATATACCAAGTAAATTGGCGTCCGTTCCGTAAATGTTAGTAATTTGGCCTAAACATTTCGTATCTGTAACGTATGATCCAGGTATCGTAAGGTTAGTGATAGGATAAATCACGGCTGGAACGTTATTATAGAGACTTCGTTGTTCCATCTGAATAAAAAATCGTTTGCCTGTTCTTGCATATGTGCATTTGCCAAGCACGACACTGCCGCCAAGGCTAGCATCTAAACGCTTACCCCAAGTAGCAGTAAAAAATCTACCGTCTGGGTTCATTTCAACTTGGCCACCAAACCAACTTGTACCAGCCGGCGCAGTTATTATTTGCTTATTACTCTGGTTAAACAATACTGATCTTAACCCGCCATTTATAAAAGATCTTATAAATACACTACCATCTCTACTAACTGATTGATCGTTACCAACAAAGAAGGTTAAAGAGTCCCTATAAACGGAAGTAGAACGGTACTTTTGATCTGCGACAGGGATACCGTCATATCGTAAATCATAATAAAAGGTTTCGTTATTACGATAATTATTCGGGGCGTCGCTTTGGTCGGAAACTATTTGGTATCTATCGGCTGCGCCTTTTGTTAAATAGTTAGCACCTGCAGCAAGTGATTCTACCCCATTAAGTGTTTCATTCTTTAATATCGCGCTCGGGGTTGTGATGATATAGTATGGGACAGATAAAGATTCTAAATAATATAAGCCATAGTCTAACATTGCTACTTTACCATCGCCGCTTAGGCCAAAAATTGATTTATTAGTTATGGCGCCAGCCGCTAAGGCTAAATAGTTAGTCGCGACAAAATTAGTCGATAGATTCGGTCTTTTAAATAAAAATGAGGATAAAGCGTTATAGCCATAGCTCGCTAATAATCTAAGGCCGTCATCGCTGATAGATAATGAAGTACCGTAGTCGCCGCTATTATTTGACAATTCTGGGAATGTACAAGACATTAAACCTGTCTTAACCCATGTTTCACCAGTACCAGTGTCATTATATTGATAAACAGCAATATTACCACCATACGTGCTTATTGGATCGTTAGTCGTTCTAAAACCGTCACTCCCTATCGGTTGTACTTGAATGTAAGGAGTATTGTTTCCAGGTATAAGATCACCACTTCTATAGAAGCCATTCAACCACGGAGCTAAATTAGAATAGTCTTCTATATAAATTACGCCGCCTGTAATCGTGCCATTAATTAACTTCGGATCTATTAGCAACTCTATTGCGCCGTTTTGGTAGCGACGCATGAGTGTTGAACCCGCAAGGTATGTTCCTCCGGTTGTATAGATATTGATTTTCAATATGTCAGCGCCAGTGTGTACGCCAGTATAAAATGGATAGGTCCAATCATCAAACTGTTTTGTATGGTCTCCGGGCACGATGTGGTTGGGAGAAACAGTCGCTACAGTGAGACCGTCTGGGGTACAACATAATCTGTAGCCCCAATTTGGCACCTTTGAGGCTGTAGGACGTATCCGCATGTCTGGCGTGATAACCAACTCGCTATCGTAGACATATTTGCTATCTATTCTTTTAAAGACCATCACTGAGCCAACGCCATAATTTGGTTGGCCAATAAATACTGTACTTCCATCATGCGATATCGCTAACCCTTCTCCGAAATTAGCATTCGCTACAGGATAAGGTGCGTATACTTTTTGTACCCCCACCCAAATATCATTTGCATCACGTTTATAGATATAAACAGCACCACATTGTTTGATGGTCGTGTTTTGGAATACCGTCGAGGCGATTGGTGCGCTTACTATTAAGACTTTACCATCTCCACTAACAGCTAATGTTTTTCCAAAATTCTCTTCGGCATAACTTACTTTTACTATTCCGCCAGAAGCTGGAAAAGAAGGTATGGTGCCGACTGGTGGTGGGTCTATAACACAAGGCGTCCTGTCCCAAATTTTCATGCCTCCGCTTAACACAGTATTTGTAGTGTTAAGATTGTCTTTTCCTTGGTAGACCTTTTTTGAATTCGGATGAATAAGTAAATTCTGGGCAGAGGTGTTGGCTACGATGTTTATTGTAGAAGATTCACCAAAATATGTTGGGATAGGATTAAAATAGAATTTTGTAGGATCAGCATTATATTCAAAACACGCGAGTTGCCCAGCTAGGCCAGACACATAAAGCGATTGACCATCTTCAGACCATGCCATTTTTATGGGTTTAAAATATGTTAGAATAGTAGTCGAGCTTAGCTGGCCGGGAAAACGAACTCTATCGGCAATATTTATAGATCCATAATTATTATATACAGGGGACGGGTCACTAGCGAACGACACGATAAATCTATCGTCAGGAGATAAGAGGCAATCAGTGAAAATATCTCCAGTTTTAGTACTGCCAGTACCTACACCATATGAGATCACTGATATTATTGATCCGCTTCCCGGATCCATACTTAAAGCTTTTGTGCCTTTGTCTGTTATGACAATTAAAACACGTTGATCTTTGGTCATAGCTAAAGGATAAGCTTGCGTTGCTAACAGATCGAAGTTCTCCGCCGGTCTGACAAGATCTAGAGCATTGCTATATGCACTACTCCTGTAAGTAAAAAAGTATCCGCTTGCAATTCTAACTCTATAAACGTATTCAGAAAGATAACCAGAGTAATATACACCATCCATCCCTGGCATACTAGTATCGAACGTTAGCATGCCTGTCGAAATATCTCGTTTATACGAATACATCGTAGCAGCCGTATCATTTACCAAAAAATGAAGATAAGAGCCATCACCTGACAAAAAGCATTGAAGCGTTTTAGTCCATTTCTTGGCGGGGTTTGTGAGTTGAGAATTAATATTAAAATCCCAATCTATCGCATTTACATATGTTAAATCGCCAGCGTTGTCTACTGAGAACCAGACAATTATTAGCTTGCCGTCTGATGTCCTGTCTGCAAAACTATACAAATATTTCTTGTCTTGAGTCAGAACGTAAGGATCAGTTCTAAGTGTGTATGTAGGTTCCTTGTATATTGTTCTATTTAAGTTTAATGTGCAGCACGAAATGATAGCTGTTGGTGTTGGTGTCGGTGTTGGCGTTGGCGTTGGTGTCGGTGTTGGCGCAACAGGCGAACAAACTATGGTATGGTAACCATTCAAAATCTTAGAAATATAGTATGTGCCTTTATAACTTAAATCACCAGGTTGGGTAATCGATATCATTTCTCCGACAGAAAATGGAGAATAAGTGCTAATTACATTAAGAGCATTGTATTGGTAGAATTCCCTATAAACATCTTGAAGCGGTTTATAATACAAGTTGCCTGTTAAGACCAGATATACACCATTGACGGCGCTGGCTTTTATCGTTTTGCCAGTATTTATGCTAGCGATAGTCATGTCAGAGCTAGTAGTAGACACCATTTGCGGCCAAGAAGAAAAACAAGTTGGCGTTGGAGTAGCGGTAGGCGTTGGAGTAGCGGTAGGCGTTGGAGTAGCGGTTGGTGTTGGAGTAGCGGTTGGTGTTGGGGTGGCGGTTGGTGTTGGGGTGGCGGTTGGTGTTGGGGTGGCGGTTGGCGTTGGGGTGGCGGTTGGTGTTGGAGTGGCGGTTGGTGTTGGAGTATTAGTTTGAACTATAGTAAATCCAGCCTGATAATATGGCGTACCATTTACCGTTATGATGGCTTGGCTTGCTCTTGGATCGGTATAATCTATAGTAAATGTGTCTGGGACTGCAACGGTTGTCGTATGAAAACTTTTATACGATTCGATCTTCAGCTCTTGCGCTACTCTGTCGATTCTGCATGCGTAAGCAGTAGTTGGGCTGCCAGCAAATGCTATGCCTATTATTTTTTCCACTCCACCGATCACAGCTATCATCGGAGATCCAGAATCACCGCCGGCTATCGGCCAATACGATGCATCAGCATTTTGAAATACGATAAGATCGCCCCAGCTATTTGTTGTATTATTATTATTTCCAACTGTAACGGTAGCACCTATACCTGTTATGATTAACTTACAGGCGGCGCTTTGGGTAAATCCTTTTGGCCCAGTCGTTCTGCCTGTGCTATAAATCGGCGTTGTGGCGGCATTTATTAAAAGGTTATTTATTTCGCTTGATGTAGCAAATGGTGGTATCGGTTTCGCTGTATAATTATCGCTGCCGATCGGATGCCAAGTGTTATAAGATGAAGCAACATCGATATAAGAATCACTAGGGATATAGATTGCAGCATCGACATAATTAATACCCGATGTTACAGGGGTATACCTTTTTAATCTGCCGACCAAATTAAGGCCATTAGAGCCATTTAAGGCTGTGACGCCTGGCGGGTATTTTTTCCCATCTACTACCCAAGATAAACTTTCATATATATTATAAGGATTTTGGGTTTCTAATGCAATGTCTCTGTCTGTAGCTATGTTTCTTCTGTCAATTGCAACGTGACTATTCGTGAGGCCTACGATTCTAAAATCTATGCTATCGATACAAAACATGCCCAAGGTCCCTAAATCAAATGAATAGCCTGTCTGGCCGTTACTGGTAACAGCTGTCCAACCCGTAGGAAATTGAATTATTTCTTGTCCACCTTTCATTGGCGTAAGAAGTGGAGTATCATGTCCCTGTAGCCGTAATATATTAGGATCGGTGCCTACATATGAAGTCAGAGGTGTCGAACTCATGTTGGGATAGCAAGACATTAACTTAATGGGCTGAGCCTCGACGACATCAGTAATAATATCGACGCCATCCACTGTTATCGTAGAAGGCAATACATCTGATGGTTTAAGCTCATTTTTGTTTATCTTCTTTAGCACATTAAAAACAACACCTATTTGGCCGGTGTTATTTCCGCCTTTATGCTTATATCCCAGACTAACACCATGAACGTCATCAGGTGTTATGTCATAGAGTTCTTCTAATTTTATTCTTATACTATCAGTAAGCCTCATAGTTCTCCTTCTTTATTTCCACGCTGTATAAAGTACTTTTAATTTTGATGTAGTTGGCGTCGGCGTTGGAGTAGCGGTTGGCGTTGGAGTAGCGGTTGGCGTTGGTGTCGGCGTTGGCGTTGGCGTTGGCGTCGGTGTCGGCGTTGGCCCAGAACCGCAATTAGGATCAAATGTGACAGTATATATAGCAGTCGATCCTGTCGGTAATGGCATTATCGATGCACCACCGGTCGATGTTATACTCCTAAGATAAGGAAGAACAGCAGGAACAGTTATTAACCCAGGAGATGCACTAACTAAACAAATGCCATCTAGACATTTTAATCTCATCCTCTTAATGGTTTTAGATCCGCTAACTAACTTTTCGATATTCGTGATTAAATACTTACCATTAAAGGGGTCTGTGGCACTATCTAGCTTTACCTCTATCGTATCACCGATATAAAATTGGATACCTTTACCATCGGTTATAGTATCGATCTTAGCAACATTATCGAATATAGTCATACATAAACCAGGGCCAACTGGTATTTGCGGTTTAACGAAGTCCTTCGCCAGTACGTATCCATTTCTTTCTGGCGACCCATGAGCTAATACAAAGGCACCATTGATAGACCCAAATCCGATCTGAACAAAACTAGATGAAAAAGTATCTGAAGCATTATTATTATCGATAATGCTATAACCATAACCATAAACATTTCCGCTCTTAAATACGACCAGACAACCTGAAGTATTAGGTTGATAATCTATCACACCAGATTCTGGTAAATCTAATTTAATTGGTACGTAAGAGTTTCGCGGTAAACCGGTCTGACCAACAAAACCGCCCCAGAATAGCAAATCACCGTCACGAGTTAAAGCCATGACATTCGTTTTGGAAGTACGTACACCAAACCCAACACCAGCTCCCAAGCCTATACCAGATACTCCAGGTCCAGCACCAGATCCTATGGTCTGCACTGGAATCGGATTATACATTGGGATTACTTTATTGGTTGTATAGCCCTCTTTCTGGTTGATGCCTAGTACACCACATTTGTTCTCACCAATAACATGCAGGCCGCCGGAAGCATCGACGATAATCAGCGCGGAATCACAAGCATATATCTGCTTGTACGATGGGTCGCTAGCTATCAGCGTGGGCTTATATAGGTAGGCGATGCCATTAGCATCTGTTCTTTCATAAGTAGTATCCGAAGTCCACTTGAGGCTTACTCCAAGATACGCCTCCATGCTGTTTTTACCAACGTAGTATATCTCACCTTGATTAGTTAGGAACGCTGTAAATCCGTTACCAGGGGCGATTTGGTTATAGCTGACTTTTGATAATTTAGGTAAAAACTCGGCAGTGACTCTAGTAGGCTCAGCGATAATTTCGCCTTTTTTATCATGGCATGCCTCGCTAAATGTGTCTATACCCCAAGTATACAGATCGCTATTCCCATCGATAGCGTAAGCCATGCTTCCGAATGTATTGACATATCGCCACATTCCAGGCGCAGCGACTAAAGAATTAACCTTACCATCGATTCTTAACATTTGGGTAGAATTATTTGGTCTTCCAGCCCAATAGCCTGAGCCATAAAGATAACCGTCAAAATTAGGCGTGCCGCTGCTAGGTGGATTTATAAGTAACATACCGCTTGAGCCAGATACTAAATGATTAATGCCATAATTCGATAATGTGTCCCCGTACCAGACAAAGCATTTACCATCTGGCACAGATGTGGGTGTGGGTGTGGGTGTGGGTGTGGGTGTTGGTGTTGGTGTTGGTGTTGGTGTTGGTGTTGGTGTTGGTGTTGGTGTTGGTGTTGGTGTTGGGGTAGGAGTCGGCGTAGGAGTTGGTGTAGGTGTTGGTGTTGGCGTTGGTGACCCCAATCGCGCAGCTGCTAAACTCATCCTTGCAGTGCCGACACCAGCTGTGTCAGTTGCTACAACACCAGATGAAGATACCAGATTTGTTATTGATAGTGCCGAACCTCCAGATGTCGAACCATATCCGAAAATGGCCCTATCACCGCCATAGCCAGCAGCCGCCAAGCGTGTTCTTGTAGTGCCTATTCCTGCGGTGTCTGTCGCTACAACACCAGATGAGGATACTAAATTAGTTAACGATACAGTCCCAGCTCCGGTATCACCATATCCAAATATTGCTTTATCGGTCCCATATCCAGCCGCTGCCAGCCAGACTCTAGCAGTTCCTACTCCCGCCGTGTCCGTAGCCACGACACCGGTTGATGATACTAAATTAGTGAGAGAAATATATACTGAACCATTTGCAAAACCATAGCCAAATATGGCCTTATCACCACCATACCCAGCAGCCGCTAAAGCCTGTCTCGGTGTTCCTACTCCAGCCGTGTCGGTTGCTACAACACCGGTCGAAGTGACTAAATTGGTTATAGAATTATAAAATCCTGCGCCAGCTCCTGTGCCGCCGCCATATCCAAAAATAGCCTTGTCGCCACCATATTCAGCCGCCGCTAATGTATGTCTAGCTGTGCCGACACCAGCTGTGTCAGTCGCAACAACACCAGTAGAAGAGACTAAATTCGATAGCGATAATACGACATTATTACTACCAAACGCAAATATAGCCTTGTTTCCACCATAGCCTGCGGCTGCTAGGTCGAACCTCTTAGTACCGACGCCAGTAGTGTCAGTCGCAACAACGCCAGTAGGTGATACTAAATTTGTTATCGATAAAGATCCCGCATTCTGTAAGAAGCCATAGCCAAATATCGCTGAGGCCGCGCCGGGTGTAGGTGTTGGTGTCGTCGAAGGATCAAGACTTGCGGTGTTACATGTTATTAATTGCGCAATGCCATTTATAAGCAGCTCTGTTTGGCCGGCCGGCAAAGGCGCCACTCTATCCACCACAGCGCTTAATGTCGATTTGTTTATTGCATAAATCGTTCGGTTTAGATAGGTCGTCATATATATCTGGCTGTTATAAACGAATAAACCAGAGTACGAATTATTTGCACTTATGCTCGGCAATTGTTTTACGTTCCATAACGTACCATCTAATTTATATTCTGCTATATAAAAATCATGATTATCATTAGCAATAATCGTGGTAAATCTGTTAGTTATTGGATTATATAATATTTCGTTAAAATTATCAGTCTTCCAAGCACCAGAATAACTTAAATCGAACAATTTAGTCACTACTATTTGACTTGTCGTGATATCAAGCTCAAATAAAGATTTAGAACCCAATAATAATTTATTGTTAGATTTATAACAAAATCCATCATGATTCCATGTCCCACCTGCAGCAGAAAAATCTAGACCAGGAATAGTCCCAGCAGTCCCTAACATAAAAACTCTAGCCGGCGTAGTATTAATCGAGAATGGAGTCGTGGTAATGTTATATTCGTCGATCCTATAGTTAGCTGGTGACGCATTCAGCTGTATGCTTAAAGTCCAAAATTTAGTGTCCGACATTGTGCTATCGGTTACTTCATAACCACCAATGGTTAAATCAGATAAAAGAATAGTGGTGTTTGGGCTATAATCATAATTCGTTAGTCTTCCTCTACCGTTAGCTGAGAAGATGATTTGGCAAGTGATATTTGGTGTTGGTGTTGGTGTTGGTGTGGCAACGGGGTCGCAAACTATT